>JGI26259J51720_1001156_pt1 | contig 8693 bp, 10 predicted proteins | sample SaaInlV_100m_DNA_5_FD_51720 | JGI IMG/M metagenome (IMG submission 51720) | reverse complement strand
GTTAAAAATATTGAAGAAAAAGATGGACAACTTATTATCAGCGCGGATGCAAATTTGTGGCGTGAAGATTTGAGAATTTATGAAATTTCCGATATTGTGTTAGGAATTTCTGAAGCTTAATATTAACAAAATAATTGTAAGGAAAAATGGGATTAACAGAAGCAATTGCGGAATTGAAAGCAAAAATCGGCGGTGGTGCTGAAATTGGACCTTGGTTGGAAATGACGCAGGAGCGGATCAGTGATTTCGCTCAAGCGACAGGCGATTTTCAGTGGATTCATCTTGATCAGCAAAGAGCAGAGGCAGAATCACCTTACGGAAAAACCATTGCACATGGCTTCCTCACACTTTCGCTGGTTCATTATCTCGCGGGAATGGTGAACGCAGACAAACCTCCAATTCCAGGAGCGCAAAGATTGATTAATTATGGTTTGAATAAAGTGCGCTTCCCCTCACCAGTTTCTCCTGGAGAAAATATCCGCTCCCGTGCTGAAGTTATCAGTGTACAGGAAGTAAAAGGTTCGCTGGAACTTATCAAGAAAATTACTGTTGAAATTGAAAATTCCGAAAAACCCGCTTGTGTAGCAGAAATAGTAACGAGGGCCTACTTCGACTAAAAAGCAGCAAAGGTGCTATCGCTGGTAAAAACTGGGAGAATAAAATTGACCACTTTTGCAAAATATGACTTATTAGAGTCCGGAGAGCGTAAGCGAGGTTTTTAACAGAGGATAGCAAATTCCGCCTTCCCAACATCCTTGGTAAGTGATATTGAGCACACCGTTTTTCTGGTTTTTTACAATTGGAGTAAGACGCAAGGTGGCTTCAACCACATCATGGTAAACTTCACTTGCACCAAAAAAAGGATCCTCCTTTATTTGAGCAACTGGAAAATGAACATCCTCGATGATAAAATCCTGGCTGCTGAAAGCAAACTTCTCTTTGTACAAATAATAAAACTGTGGAATCTGCCAGCGAATAACTGCTTCAGCAGGACCTGTAACAATATGGTCCAACTTAAACGCTTCTTCAGCAGCAAGAGGCTCGGCATCAAAGAATGATTTTTGCGCACTTACTGAAAAAGCAGTAAAACAAAGTAATAACAATATCAGTGTAATGAGCAGGTAAGAGTTGACTGACTTTTTTGTATTCATCTAAACTAAACGCTTAAAAATTATATTTACACCTGCAGCAGACAAATCATAGACTCTGTCAAGCTGCCGTCATTTCCGTATTATTCGTTGTGCTCAGTCGTGCTGAAAGTATAGGTTGTGACTACTCCATTGTCATCAAACTGAATCACCAGATCCTTGGCCTTACGTTCTCCAAAAACAGAATAATCGTAATTACCGTATGTCCAGGCGAGTTCTCCATCCTGATTCCCCGAAAGCCACGGTGATCCGAACATTTTGCGAACCTCACTTTTGCTCGTCTGCCCTATCTTTATTGCAGGAACATATGCAACCGGAAAGTCTTTTCCCAAAGTAATACACGCAGAAGCAAAAAAGAGTAATCCTGTGGAAAGGAGTATAATTTTTGCAAAGTTCCGCACCCTCAATCCTCTTTCAGCCAATCCAAAATAATTTTTCATTTTCATTTTATACCTTTAGTTTTTAACGTCCCTGCCATAACTTTTTCCTGTTTAAGAAAAGTTTACCAGTACAGCTTCTTAGTCAAACTGTTATAAATTGTTTTTTAGTTTTCTGCTGAGCGGAGTAGAAACAGATATAAATCCTCTTACTTTGCGCACATCACATAGAAGTGACGTTCGTCATTTTCAATCACGATTTGAAGTAGTTTGTGTCCGGAAGTCCTGCACCAGGCCTTTATATCAGGCTCNGCTCAGGGGTGAGAACTGCTCATTTGTAAAATGTCTCCGACAACTAATTTCTTCATGGCCTGCCATGTGCGGATTACAGGCATACCCATCCCGCAGTCTCCAAGCTGGATCTTTACTTTGATTTTCATTGACATCAGCAAACTCGGCTTNAATTGATTGTGTTGCAAGGTTTATAAAGTATCTGATTCAAATGTAACAAACAATTTATTATTCAACAAATTTAAGCTGANGAACACAAAAATGCTTTTTGCCAAATAATTAATAAAATTTAAACAAATGTTCTTAACCTGTTTTCAACAGATTAATTCTTGAGTAAAAACAGGTTTATAAAAACAATTTCATCTCATGTATACAAAAATAAGTTTATGTACTGTTGTACACTATTTTATAACAAGTACAAAAGAGCAGTTAACACACCTTTGAGTAGTTTACCCAAAAGATGTTATTACACTCTGTCCTGCACACAAACTATTAAACAAATAGCTGAATATCAGAATCAGCAGCAAACTCCAAAAATGTAGCTGCACCTCCGAGTTCAACACCGTCGATGAAGTCTTCTTTGGCAAAACCAAAAACATCCATTGTCATTTGGCAGCCAATCATTCTAACTCCGGATTCTACACAAATTTCGCGTAATTCCTCAATAGAGGCAACACCCTTGTTTTTGAAAGTATCCTTCATCATTGACGTTGCCATCGTTTCAAATCCGGGAACATTTCCCATCAGTACATTCGGCATCGGCCACTCAATATTCTGAAAACTTTTTGGCCCAAAAGGCATTTTCATCGGCATCGCTGGATTTGCCTGCGGTGCGACTTTCGCCACAATTTTCTTTTTTAACAGCGTTAGCCCATAGAAAGTAAAAAATACAGCAACTTCCATTTCCATTGCCACTGCTGTAGATGCTAAGATAAAAGGCGGATAAGCCCAGTCCAAAGTACCCTGTGACGCAATCAGCGCCATACGTTTTGGTCGTTCTTCACTCATTTTGTATCCTTTATAACAAGATGATTATTGACTTTCATGCATTAGAAACTATTTCTAAAACATGTTAAAATCTGCGTTGATGAGAAATTACCCTTACGCAGCCTTCTTAACAGCTACCGCCACTTTCAACAGAGCAGTTAATATTAATAAGCCAATCGCCCATATTCCAAGGGTGACTGTTATTTCAATGAAAGTTGGAAAATATTCTACAACCTCTTCCATTGGTGATGGAACAAAACCTCCAATGATTAGTCCGATACCTTTATCAATCCAGAGAGAGACAACAATTCCGCTACATGCAGCAATTAGTAATTTCTGCGAAGGTTTACGCTGCTGATACAACATAATCAGCACGGACGCAATTCCGACAATCATCGAAAACCACATCCATGGTACCAACTGGTATTTTCCGTCAAGTCCGAAAAACAAATATTGGAGACTGTGTTTGTGTCCCGGAATATTACTGTAAAACGCGGTAAAAAATTCTGCACCGACAAAAAAGAAATTTGCGATAGCGGCATAAGTCGCAATCGTTGCCAGTTTCCGGATCGCTTTATCTCCTACATCAAAATCTGCGAATTTTCGAAGAATAAATGAGATCAAGATCAGTAAAGACGGCCCAACCGCAAATGCGGAAGCTAAAAATCTTGGAGCCAGCACTGCGGTTAACCAAAGGTGTCTTCCTGGTGTTCCGGCATATAAAAATGCTGTGACTGTGTGAATACTTACTGCCCAGACGATTGAAAGATAGATGATCGGTTTCACCCAGTTTGGAGGCGAAATACCTTTTCGCTCTGCTTCTAAAACGGTCCAGCCGCTGACAATGTTAATCAGTAAATAACCGTTCAGCACCTGTACATCCCAAAAAACCATTGAGTTTGGATGAGGATACAACAGTACATAAAAAACCCTGTCCGGATGTCCCATATCTGCAATGATAAACAACAGACAAATAGTTGCCGCAGAAACAGCTAAAAATTCACCGATGATTACTATTTTACCGAACTCTTTGTAATCATGAAGATAGTAAGGTAGAACAACCATCACTGCAGAAGCCGCTACTCCAACCAAAAAAGTAAACTGCGCAATGTAGACACCCCAGCTAACATCACGGCCCATTCCGGTAACAGTCAGCCCGTAAGTAAGTTGCTGAGAATAGGAATAGATGCCTAATATAATTAAAGCCACTAAGAGAGCGACCCAGCTCCAATAGACTTTATTTCCTGTTAATGCCTTTTCTATCATCTCTGTCTCAAGTTATGTAGAAAACTGAAGGATTTGTCCCCAATTCCGGTTTCCTTTGAATAGTCGGATTATCTTTCAAAATCTGACGAATTTCGGTTTTCTTATCNTACAAATTACCAAAAGTTAAAACTTTTTCCGGACATGCTTCCACACAAGCAGGCTGTTGTCCTTTTGCTAAACGTTCCGAGCAAAAATTACATTTCTCAACAACCCCTTTTTCACGTGTTGGATACTCCTGAGTTATATCTTCAATAGCCGGACGAGGGTCTCTCCAGTTAAAACTCCTTGAGCCGTATGGGCACGCGGCCATACAAAAACGGCAACCGATGCAGCGGTGAAAATCCATTTCTACAATCCCGTCTTTGCGCTTGAATGTCGCACCGGTTGGACAGGCCATCACGCATGGAGGATCAGCACAATGGTTGCACATAGTAAGAAACGGTTTTTGTTTAGTTTCTGCTGAGACAAACTGCTGGCTTTTACTTGGAAATACTTTGGCGTAATCACTTTTCCAGATCCATTTAATTTCGTCTTTAGGATTATCAAATTCCGGAACATTATGCGTCACATGACAAACGTCTATGCATTTCACGCAACCGTCTACACATTTCCGCATGTCAATAACCATGCCCCAGCGAATACCCTTTTCAGCGACAGGTTTTTCGGTTGACGCAGTAGCAAAACCGGTCGAGTATTTACTGATAAATCCGGAAACAACTCCGGCCCCAGCAAGCACACCCGCGGATTTTTTGAGGAATTTACGTCGATTTTCAATCACTGTTTTCCTCCTGAAATTGTTGTTTGCTTTCAGCAAACTGCTGATTTCTCGCCAGTAAATTATTCAGCAGATTTTGTTTACTGATTTCTCCGCTTTCAATTCCGGACAATTCGGTATGTCCACCACTTTTCGGAATCACGTGACACTCCCAGCAATATGGTTTTACGCTGGCATAGGAGTGACATTCTTCACAAAACTTCTCCTTGCTAACATGACAGCCGAGACAGGTTTTGGTTAGACTTTTTTCGACCTTACTTCCGTCCGGCATAATGTGAAATCGCTCACCGTCTCTTACCACAGAGTCACGCCATGTATTCAGCAACTTCATGTGATTCTTCCGCATGTACTCCACCGGCGCAACGCATTGCTCTCCTTTGGTCTGCATTGCTATTTGCGGAAAGTCTTCCGCTTCAGTGCTTTGCCAGAAAGGATATGACGCAGCCAGCAAAAAAACCGCCAGTCCGGCAAAAATGAGGATTTTTTCATTCATCTTCCTCCCGCGCCGCACTTTCAGGTTCAAAATCCACCATTTCGTCCTCTCTCAAATCTTCGGTACGTTCATTTTCGCCTTCCATCACGAGAGCATTTCCGACCAATTCGTGAAGACCATAAACAGAAACGCCGGGATTCCAGTAATTCATTAAAGGCGGCAGACTCGCACGGTCAATCGCACAGATNGCAACGAGGGCATTCACATCATATTTATCTTTCACATGCTTGACCGCACTTGCGCGGGGAAATCCACCACGCATACGGATATCCATATATTCATCCGTATTAAGTCCACTTCCGGAACCGCAACAAAACGTTTCTTCACGAATCGTATGCTCCGGCATTTCATTGAAACTGTTGCAGACATTTCTTAAAACATAACGCGGTTCTTCGAGCATGCCCATTCCGCGGGCGATATTACAGGAATCGTGGAATGTGGTTTTCAAATGATCGTTGCGTCTCGGATCAAGTTTGAGTTTGTCTTGATGAATCAAGTCTGCGGTAAACTCTGCAATGTGAACCATTTTGGTTGAGGTGGCATTACGGAATTTCGTGCCGGTAATCGGCGAAACCGGTTCTTCCAGAAAATCCGCGGGACCGTTCATGGTATCCATGTACTGGTGTACAACACGCCACATATGACCGCATTCTCCGCCCAAAATCCATTTCACTCCTAAACGCTCTGCCTCATGAAACATTTTCGCGTTTATTTTTTTCATCGATTGATTTGAAGTGAACAAACCAAAATTTCCGCCTTCCGAAGCATACGTACTGAGTGTGTAATCCAAACCGATGTGCTCAAACAACATCATATAACCCATCATCGTATAAATTCCGGGATCACCGAAAACGTCTCCGGAAGGAGTGATGAAGAGAATTTCCGCACCCTTGCGGTTAAAGGTTGGATTGACAGTAATTCCGGTTTGATCCTCAATATCTTCTGCCAAAGACTCAACCACGTTTTTAAAGGTGTGTGGTTCTATACCTAAATGGTTTCCTGTACGGTTACAGTTTGAGGCCGGTTCGGAGATCCAGTTTATATTGGCACCTGCCAGATTGAGCAATTCGCGACCCATCAAGGTGACTTCCGCGGTATCAATCCCGAAAGGACAAAATACAGAGCAACGGCGGCACTCAGTACACTGATGAAAATACATGAACCATTCTTTGAGTACTTCTTCTGAAAGTGGTCTTGCTCCAACCAGTCCTTTAAAAAGTTTTCCGGACCAGGTAAATTCGTGCCGATAGACTGAGCGCATCAATTCTGCTCTGACAACNGGCATATTTTTTGGATCACCACTGCCTAAAAAGAAATGGCATTTGTCTGAACAAGCACCGCACCTGACACAAATGTCCATGAACAATTTGAAGGAACGGAATTTGTCTAAACGTTCCTTCATGCCGTCTTTGACAATTTTTTGCCAGCCCTCTTCCAGTTTCCAGTCTTCATCCGCCGGACTCCATTTTCTTGGATTATTGAAACCAAGATCTTCAATCACATTCGGTTTGGCGGCATGACACCAGTTTCCGTCACGGAACACAACCGGAATATCCAGCCACTCTTTGCCCGGACTGTCGCCTTTTAAAAGACTCGGCGCCTGCTCGTACTCCAACTGGAGATCAGCCAATTTAGGAGGGTTTGTTGACATCTTTATTCCTTTTCTTCCGGTAGTGGAACTTCAGTAGGCAAATCTGCTTTGACCATTTTTTCACGGAATTCGTCTTCATATTCTGCATATGTACGAAATTTAACTTCAGGATTCCAGGGATTGATGTGACGTTTTTCACGGCTGTTATTGGCCAAATTACGTGTAGGGCTGAGAAAATTCCGCCCATGTGCATCAGTTTACTGAACGGGAAATAACTCGCCAGCACGCAGACGAGGAATAGATGCACATAAAACATACCACCTATTTTTCCGGGTGCATCAAACTGAAAACTGACTAGTCCCTGTACTAAAATTTTGATTTCCACGACATCCACTTTGTCCAGATAACGCATACTGATTCCACTCAGAGCAATTGCTAAAATCAGCAACAGCGGAAAATAATCTGTGGAAAGTGAAATGATCCTCATCTGCGCGCTGGCTAATCTGCGTATTAGCAAAAAGGTGACCGCGATGACCAACAGCAGATCTGTGATATAAAGGGTAGGCAGGGTGATTTGCAAAAACCCGTCAACACTTTCAAGTAACTCAACAAAGCCAGGAACCGACGCTAAGAAGAAGCGGTAATGCCGTAGCACGATTACCAACAAAGACCAGTGGAATAAAAGACCTGCCATCCAGAGCCACTTACTGGACGCATAAGCGAGGCTGGGACCGGGAGCCAGTTCTGCTTTTGTGTTGCGGAACAATGAGCGGAAAAACAAAACTTCCAGTGACATTCTGCCGAATACTCCCCAAAATCCTGAAGGACTTTCCAGTTCGTCACGCTTAATCCATTCCAGTGACTTCGCTTGCCCGCAGGTGGTAGGAATACGGAAAGGCACCGGTGATTTTACCCAGTCATAAATTTTCCAGCTGAAGCCTCCTAAAAACAACACTATGGATATATAAGGGATGATCACCCCAAACAAATATTCCAAACCTGCGGCAGCGCCGAAATAAGCTACTAAAGCCAGCAGTAAGATCGCTAATAAAGGATAGATAAGCTTCATATTCCTGCCTTCTTCAACAACATAAATGCTTTGTTTTTACTTTCATCAACTTTTAGTTGATAGATTTTTTCACGCTGAGCACAGTAACAATCAACAGTTTCAAGTGTCATACTTTCAATAGTTGAATTAAACTCCACCCAGTCTTTTGCGTTAAAACCAACTCCTGTTTTTTTTGCAAGTTTACGTACAATTCCCTTTAACTCATAAAAAAGTGCTATTGCTTTTGACGGTGGAAAATCCTGAATTGCGAGTATCCTGCATATTTGCTCTTGCGCCTCTTTAAATTTTTCACCTTTTTTCTCAAAATTTTCCAAAATCACTTTCAATCCTTCATGCAGTTGATGACGGATTGGATTTTGGAACTGATCCATTTGTGTCATGATCAAAGACTGTTTCTGTTTTGAAAATATTGCCAGTCTGAGGTTCAGCCATTTTTCAAGGATCACTTCCTGATTTTGTGCTAGCAGTGTATTTAGCGAATTGCTCATAACTCTCCTGCCATTTTACAGAAACGAAAACGAACGTTCTGCATCACGCCGCTCTCTTAAAACGTTCTGCAGCTTTTCCGCTGGACAGTATTTTACGGACAGCAACTGCTGCTTCCTTGACAGAATTAAAACGTTCCAAATGCCAAAGCGTTAAAGAAGCACTGAAAAGCAAAGCATCGCTGGTAGCATTGTTCACGCCCTGTAAAGC
>JGI26259J51720_1001137_pt1 | contig 8825 bp, 9 predicted proteins | sample SaaInlV_100m_DNA_5_FD_51720 | JGI IMG/M metagenome (IMG submission 51720) | reverse complement strand
AAATCCAAACCCAAATCCAAACCCAAATCCAAACCTAAGTCTAAACCTCAGGGAAAACATCAATCAGGGACAACACCCAAGCGTAAACAGCGCAAGAAGACAAACTCGTGAGGATTTGTTGTCGGTTTGCTGTATAATTAAATTCTAATGTATCTGAGGGGGCAACCTTCAGAATAGCCAGAAGCCCGTCACCACTGTGTCGGGCTTTTCTATTAATATAAATCAGCTAAGGATTGACCATGTTCCAAGTGGGCTGCAGCAGCAGTGTCTGTTTTAAAAATGAGGTTCTCTCCGGGTTAACGGTTGCACTGGCACTGGTTCCAGAGGCTGTTGCATTCTCCTTTGTGGCTGGGGTGGAGCCGCTGGTTGGGCTCTATGCAGCCTTTATGGTGGGGTTATTGGCCGCCATTTTTGGTGGTCGTCCAGGGATGATATCGGGCGCAACGGGTGCGATGGCCGTGGTGATGGTTTCACTGGTTGCACAGCACGGTGTTGAATATCTGTTTGCAGCCGTTGTGTTGACAGGTTTGATTCAGATCAGCGTGGGGTTGATGCGACTGGGTAAATATATACGGATTGTGCCCCATCCGGTGATGCTGGGCTTTGTGAATGGATTGGCGATTGTGATTTTCCTTGCACAGCTACAACATTTTCAATTTTCCGCTGCGGATGGTGAGATGAGCTGGATGGGAGGGAGTGAGCTGATGCTGTTTGGTGGCCTGATCATACTGACCATGATGATTATTCACTACCTGCCTAAGCTGACAGGAGCCTTTCCCGCATCACTGGCTGCGATTTTGGTGGTCTCATTTACAGTGATCGGATTGGATTTGGATACCAAGCGGGTTGCGGATCTCGCTTCTATTGAAGGCGGGTTTCCATCTTTCCATATACCCATGGTCTCATTCAGTTGGGAGACTCTCTACATTATCTTCCCTTATGCAGTGATTTTGGCTGCAGTGGGGTTGATTGAGTCACTGTTAACTTTAACACTGATTGATGAGGTAACAGATACGCGTGGTCAAGGGAACCGTGAGTGTGTCGGTCAGGGGATTGCCAATAGCGTAACCGGCCTGTTTGGCGGGATGGGGGGGTGTGCAATGATTGGGCAGAGTATGATCAACGTCAACTCGGGTGGAAGGGAGCGTCTATCCGGTATTGCTGCCGCACTGTTCCTGCTCAGTTTTATCCTCTTTGCCTCCAGCCTGATTGAGATGATTCCAATGGCTGCTCTGGTTGGCGTGATGTTCATGGTGGTATTGGGTACTTTTGAGTGGTCCAGTTTCCGCATCATGAACAAGATTCCGACCAAAGATGCCTTCGTGTTGATACTGGTTTCAGGGGTAACGGTTGCAACAGACCTTGCGATTGCAGTGATTGTTGGTGTAATTGTTTCTGCACTGATTTTTGCCTGGGAACATGCCAGCCATATCAATGTAGATCAACGCGATGAAGAGGATGGCACGCGCATCTATGAACTTAACGGACCACTCTTCTTTGGATCGGTAAAGAATTTTCTGGACCTGTTTAACCCTCAAAATGACCCGGATGAGGTGATCATTGAATTCAAAAATTCACGAGTTGCAGATCACTCGGCCATTGAAGCAATTGATACCCTGGCAGAGAAGTATCTGCGTGCCGGAAAGCAGCTTCATCTGCGTCACCTAAGTTCAGAGTGTCGAATCCTGCTGCATAAGGCAGGAGACCTGGTAGAGGTCAATATGCTGGAAGACCCAACCTACCATGTGGCGGATGATCAGCTGGCATAGTGATCTCATCGGTGAGTCACAGAGTAGATTTACACGGGTTTGCTGTTGTTGATTAGGCAAACCTCACACTGAATCGTTACAATAGAGACAACCTACTATTTGTCTATTTCCAGGAGTAACCATGCCTTCATTTGATACCGTTTCCGAGGTTGACCTTCATGAGGTGACCAATGCTGTTGATCAAGCCAGTCGCGAGATCAGTAACCGTTTTGACCTGAAAGGGACGGGGGCTGCCATTTCAGAAGAGGATGGTGGGATTCTATTAAAAGCAGATAATGAGTTTCAGCTCACCCAGGTGATGGATGTCCTGCGAGGAAAACTGGCCAAACGTGGTGTGGATGCAGACTCGCTGGAGCCTGGTGAGGTTGAGAGTAATGTCAGTGAGGCCAGACAACCCGTTAAACTGGTTCAGGGGATTGATACTACGACCGCCAAGCAGATTGTGAAGCTGATCAAAGGGTCAAAAATCAAGGTGCAGGCGGCCATTCAGGGTGAGAAGGTGCGGGTGACCGGCAAAAAACGGGATGACCTGCAGGCTGTGATGTCACTGCTGCGTGAAGAGAGCCTGTCGGTACCTCTTCAGTTTGATAATTTCAGAGATTAGAGGCGCTGACCATTGCCAGTGGAGGTACGCATCTCTATTGCGGATCAGCAGTTAACCCTCTTTAACAATGAGAACCTGCTAACCCATTATTCTGTTTCAACTGCCCGCAATGGTGCAGGTGAGCAGTTTGGAAGTGGCTGTACGCCACGGGGGCATCACCATATTCGTCTCAAGATTGGTGCGGGGAGTGCAATCAACACGGTTTTTGTTGGACGTCGTGCCACAGGTGAGATCTATAGTGAGGCACTGGCAGCACAATTTCCTGACAGGGACTGGATTCTCAGCCGAATTCTCTGGTTGAGCGGAGATAAGATCAACCTGAATCGTGGAGGGGAGGTTGATACCTTGCGACGCCTGATCTATATCCACGGTACCCCGGAGAGTGAGCCGATGGGTATTCCACGTTCTCATGGCTGTATTCGTATGCATAATCACGATCTCATCGCTCTGTTTGATCAGGTGGAACGTGGTACATCGGTATTAATTGAGGAATAGAAAATGAGTTTAGGTCCTTTGATGGTTGATCTGGATGGCCCGGAGCTTTCGCAGGAAGAGCGTGAANTGTTAGCAGATCCCAGGGTTGGAGGGGTGATTCTCTTCAGTAGAAATTACCATGACCCTGAACAGTTGACTCAGCTCTGCAGTGCCATTCATGCGATTCGTACACCAAAACTTCTGATTGCAGTAGATCAAGAGGGCGGGCGGGTACAGCGTTTCAGAGAAGGNTTTACTGAGCTTCCTGCAATGGCATCAATTGGTCATCAGTTTGAAAAAAATCAATTGTTGGCACACCATATGTCAGAGTCGATTGGCTGGCTGATGGCTGCCGAGCTGTTGAGTTGTGGCGTAGACTTCAGCTTTGCCCCGGTGCTGGACCTCTCACACGGAGTGAGCGGAGTGATTGGAAGTCGTGCGTTTCATCGACAACCAGAGGTAGTTTCCGCCCTTGCCCAAAGTTGGATGCGAGGGATGCACCAGGCAGGGATGGGGGCGGTTGGAAAACATTTTCCGGGGCATGGTGGGGTTACCGCCGATTCACATGTGGATGTGCCGGTGGATGAACGCTCTTTTGCAGATCTTCAAGTTGACGACCTCATCCCCTTTGAGCGAATGGTCTCTTATGGGCTGGAGGGAATCATGCCAGCACATGTCTATTACCGTGCAATTGACCCGAATAACCCCGCTGGCTTCTCAAGGTTCTGGCTACAGGAGGTTTTACGGGGTCAGTTGGGTTTTAATGGCACCATCTTCAGTGATGACCTCAGTATGGAAGGGGCTGGAAAAGTGGGGGGGTATCCGCAACGAGCGGCGGCGGCACTGGAGGCGGGGTGTGATATGGTACTGGTTTGTAACCATAGGGCACACGCTATTGAGGTTTTGGAGTCGCTGCCTGAGCATGCCAATCCACTGGGTACTGCGCGTTTGCTACGACTTCATGGTCGATCTACGATGGATCGTTCGACGTTGTTACAGAGCACGGAATGGAAAAATGCAGTCACACTGGTGCAACGATTAATTGAAGCCCATACAGAGGAGATGGAGTTATGAGTAGTGTTTCACTGAATGAGGTGGCACAGGTGCGTGAAGAGGCTGACTGCCTATGGAGTCAGCAACAGGTGATGAAAGCGCTGGATAAGATGGCTGCAGCGCTCAGTGTACGTATTGCAGACCAACACCCGCTGTTATTAACGGTGATGAACGGGGCTGTCATTCCCATGGGTTATCTGTTAACCCGGCTTGATTTCCCATTACAGGTGGACTACATCCATGCTACACGCTATGGAGAAGCGCTGAGTGGTGGAGCACTGGAGTGGATTGCACGTCCACGCATTGGATTGAGTGGGCGTACCGTGGTGATCGTGGATGATATCCATGATGAAGGAGGGACACTTCATGCACTATCACAGTGGTGTGGTGAACAGGGAGCCAAAGAGGTTGTTACGGTTACCCTGGTTACAAAATTGCACGACCGGAAGATTGCTGAGCCTTCAGATTTTAATGCCCTGACCGTACCGGATCGTTATGTGTTTGGCTTTGGAATGGATTACAAAGGGTATTTGAGAAATATGCCGGGTATCTACGCATTGAGTGAGTAATCCGTGTAATGGATCAATCTATGAGTAGTTCAGCACATCAGCTGCTGTTTGTTATTGAATATGGGGTCTACCCTGAGCTGATTCGTGGCCTACAAGAGAGTCACTACCAGATTCAGATTGAGCATCAGATGCGCAAGGCGATCTCCTTCCTGAAAAAGAAAAGTCCCTCTGTAGTGGTTGCGGAGTTCTACCATGAGCCCGCTTTCCGTGATCGGGTCAGTAATTTAGAGTCAATGCTTGCGCATATACAACGAAAACTACCCGATACACAGGTTATTGTCTTGTATAACCCGGAGGATAAATATTATCTGGACCAGGTGATGGGGCGATTCCCGGTTGACACCATTCTGGCTATGCCGGTTACACCTGCCCAACTACTCAGTGTGGTTTCATAGAGTATAGTTGTAACTGTTTGNGTGGAGCTATCTGGATCGGGTCGACACAACCTGACTGACAATGTGACCCTTGTGAAGACGAGTCTCTAAGGTGTCACCACAACGTACGGTTTTAATATCGAGCAGTGCTTCACTACGTTCATTTAATGTAATGCTATAACCTCGTGCCAGCGTTAACAGTGGGCTAAGTGCATCCAGCGTATGCGCCAGCCCGGAAAGTTGGGTGGAGCGGTGGTGGAGTTGGTGCTGTATTGCAAGTTTGAGTTGTTGAGTCTGCGTGTAGAGGTGGCCTCTGAGCTGNTTGATCTGACTNTCCGGTGTGTTGTGCTGAAGCTGTTNCTGGAGTTGCCGCAATTTTTCTGACTTCTTATCAATCAATACCTGTTGTGCCCGTTGCAACCGTTGCTCCATCTCATCCAGGCGTTGTGAAACTTGCTGCATGCGCTCTCCAGGGTGTCGTAGCCGTTTCTGAAGGGCATGTAGCTGTAGTGAAAAAGTTTCAATTTCTCTCTTTTGATGGCGCAGCAGTCGCTGCTGCAGCTGCTGAAGTGAGTGGATCCATTCGCTCTGATCAGGAGAGATCAGTTCTGCCGCAGCTGAGGGGGTTGGTGCACGAAGATCTGAGACAAAATCAGCAATGGTGAAATCTGTCTCATGTCCGATGGCAGAGAGAATCGGTATGTTGCAGTGGTAAATTGCCTGAGCAACAGCCTCATCATTGAAGCACCATAAATCCTCCATTGACCCACCCCCACGGCTCAGAATGATTAGATCGCACTCCTCTCTGGTTCGAGCTTGCGCTATAGCAGCGATGATTTTTGCGGGGGCATCTGCTCCCTGAACCACGGTAGGATAAAGAGTAACAGGGAGTGCTGGAAAACGCCGCTTGAGCACAGAGAGAATGTCATGGATGGCGGCCCCGCTGGGGGAGGAGATTAATCCCAGCCGTTTGGGGGGAGAGGGTATCGGCTGTTTATGACTTTCATCGAACAGACCTTCTGCTTCCAGCCTCTTTTTTAACTGTTCGTAGGCACGTTGAAGCGCCCCTTCTCCCGCCTCCTCCATATGCTCTGCGATTAACTGGTAATCACCCCGTGCCTCGTAGAGACTGATGCTGCCACGAAGCGCTATTTGCTCACCATTCTGAGGATTGAAACGAAGGTGGTTAAGTCGATTGCGAAACATGGCACAGCGTATTTGTGCGTCCTGATCTTTGAGTGTGAAATAGATATGACCAGATGCCGGTCTGGAGAGGTTAGAAATTTCACCCTCAACCCAGAGTGTGGAGAAATTTTTCTCCAGAATAAAACGCGCCTCTCGGTTCAGCTGAGAAACCGAGAGGATTTTTCGGTTTAATGGCATCGGGTCAGCGTGAACGGGCGGGGCTTACGGATACTTTAACGCGAATCGATTCATCGGGTCGGTATCCCATTTTTGTGGTGAAGCTTTGACCGTTATAGCGGTAGCTGACGCGGTAGTGTGAGATCTCGGTCTTCTCTTCTGTCTCATAAATGGTCTCACAGCGTTCCACCTCTTTGTAGCGACCTGCGGATTGTGTTGGGTAACGCTCATGGTCATTTGCAATAGAGGCCCCAAGGGCAGCACCGGCAATGGTCATTGCATCTTTACCATGTCCCCCGCCAAACTGGTTGCCGACCACTCCTCCTAAAATTCCACCAATCAGCTCGTTGGTAATGCTGCCATCAGATTTTCCCTGACGTTCTACACGTACGGTCTCTTTCCAACATTTTTCGACCGGTTTTCGAATCGTGTATTGGCGTTCGATTGGAGTCACTTGGGTTACGGTAGCCCAGTCTGTAAAGGTATCTTCAGCCATGGATTGTGAACCCCATACCAAGGAGGTGGCGAGAAAAAGTGGGGTAAGTTTGGTGAATTTATTCATCTTGAGATACATAATAGTGCCCTTCAATCAAAAATGTGAATAGAGCTATTATAGACCGGGAACCCTGAAGTGAGTTCCTAATCCATATTTTTTCCATATTTGGGGTGGAATATTCATGAAAGCTGAATGACTTAAATTGCGGATCGATTTATAATTTGCGCCTCGATTTATGCCCCTCTTTTTGGAGTACGCTATGCGACTTGTTGAGCAAGCCCTTACCTTTGATGATGTCCTTCTTTTGCCCGCCCATTCAACGGTGATTCCTTCCCAGGTCTCACTTCGGTCACGCCTGACGCGTGACATTGAGATTAATATTCCGCTAGTTTCTGCTGCAATGGATACCGTAACAGAATCAAGCCTTGCAATTGCACTGGCTCAAGAGGGTGGGATTGGTATTATTCATAAAAANATGACCCCTCAACAACAGGCACGCGAGGTTGTGAAGGTGAAACGTTTCGAGAGTGGTGTAGTGACAGACCCTGTGACTATCTCATCTTCTGCGACGATTCGAGAAGTGGTTGAGTTGACACAACGCTACGGGATTTCAGGCGTTCCAGTCGTGGATGGCAGTGATCTTGTCGGTATCGTTACCAGTCGTGATCTGAGGTTTGAGACTCGGCTGGATGAGAAGGTGACAACCGTCATGACCCCAAAAGATCGTCTGGTTACCGTTTTGGAAGGGACCAGTAAAGAAGAGGTTAAGGCGTTACTCCATGAGCACCGTATTGAGAAAGTACTGGTCGTGAATGAGCAGTTTGAGCTGCGTGGCATGGTGACTGTCAAGGATATTCAGAGAGCAACCGATAAACCCGATGCCTGTAAGGATGATCAAGAGCGTCTGCGGGTTGGTGCTGCAGTGGGTACCGGAGCTGATACTGAAGAGCGTGTATTGGCATTGGCTGAAGCCGGTGTAGATATTGTGGTTGTAGATACAGCACATGGACACTCTCAAGGCGTACTGGACAGGGTTCGCTGGGTTAAAGACAATTTCCCGCAAATTCAGGTCATTGGTGGAAATATCGCAACAGGGGCTGCCGCGAAGGATCTGGTGGCTGCCGGTGCGGATGCCGTCAAGGTGGGTATTGGTCCTGGTTCCATTTGTACTACAAGAATTGTGGCAGGTGTTGGTGTACCCCAGATTACTGCGGTCGCCAATGTGGCAAAGGCACTTGAGGGGACAGGAGTGCCGGCTATCGCAGATGGTGGAATTCGTTACTCTGGAGATATGTCCAAGGCGATTGTGGCGGGCGCACATGCCATTATGGTGGGTGGAATGTTGGCGGGCACTGAAGAGGCACCGGGTGAAGTAGAACTCTATCAGGGGCGTTCCTATAAGTCATACCGAGGGATGGGGTCATTAGGTGCCATGCAGAAAGGCTCAAGTGACCGCTATTTCCAGGAAAATAGTGGTAATGTTGAAAAACTGGTACCTGAAGGTATTGAAGGACGCGTCCCATACAAGGGGGCCATGTCAACCATTGTGCACCAGATGATGGGGGGGTTGCGTTCCAGTATGGGATATACCGGTTGTGCAACTCTTGAAGAGATGCGGACTAAACCGGAATTTGTCCGCGTAACCGGAGCGGGTATGGTTGAAAGCCATGTTCATGATGTCAGTATCACTAAAGAAGCACCAAACTATCGTGTATAAACCACGGCTCTCCAGCTAAAGGCCCCCTGAATCACTCTTGAAAATTATTGGAATAAATTGATGAGTCTTGATATCCATAGTGATCGAATCCTGATCCTCGACTTTGGTTCGCAGTACACCCAGTTGATCGCACGACGTGTACGTGAAGCGGGGGTCTATTGCGAACTTTATCCCTATGATGTGGAAGAGGAGATGATTCGTACATTTGCCCCGAAGGGAGTCATTTTGTCCGGTGGTCCGGAGTCAACCACGGATGAAGATACGCCAAGGGCNCCTCAGCTTNTATTTGATCTGGGGGTTCCAGTNTTGGGGATCTGCTATGGCATGCAGACTATGGCTGCACAGTTGGGTGGTGAAACAGAGAGTGCAGACCACCACGAATATGGTTATGCACAAGTTCGTGCCCG
>JGI26259J51720_1001119_pt1 | contig 8946 bp, 8 predicted proteins | sample SaaInlV_100m_DNA_5_FD_51720 | JGI IMG/M metagenome (IMG submission 51720) | reverse complement strand
ATGCTCTGTTTAATTTAGGCGGTGCGCTTAGTGCGGTGCAAAACAAAAAACAGGGCGTTTACATTGCTATGAACGGGCAAATATTTGATTTTGACAAGGTTGAAAAAAATAAAAAATTGGGTATTTTTCAAACACGGGAATAGCCAAGTCGTTTCCAATTATTGCGTGGGTAATGTAACATTGTGATGGCATGATCAAAAAGACTCTTTCTCACGGTTTAACGGTACTAAAAGTAAGTACTTGGATCAGTGCGATTGTTGCGCTATTAGTGGTTTTATCAGTGGCTTTTTTTGTCGCCTTCCCGAGTTTGATTAAGGCACCGATCGAACATCAAATTTCTCATCTTAGTAATTTAAACGTTGAGCTNAAAAAGATTACTTTTGACTTTGAAAGGAGAGGGTCTTGCTTTAAAGATTCACGGCCTTGAAGTNTCGTCGCTAGAGAAAAAACAACCCATTGCTTCTGTCAATATACTCAAATGGCGATTGAACCTAATGAGTTTGTTTGAAGATATTTTTCAGCCTAGTAATATATATCTTGATACCTTAACGCTTTACTCCAGTGCGACCCTCAAGATCGTGAATTTAGTGTGGATGATATTAAGCAACTGATTTCCAGTGAAAATTTAGCAACTCTGCATTTCTTTAAATCATTAACGATTAATAAAACTCTGATAAAGGGTAGAGAGATTATTCAGATTGCGCCGATTAAATTAAGTAGAGATGAAGCTCAATTATTGCTAAAGATAAAAGATCAAGATATAGATCTTGGTGGCATGGCATCTAATTTAGGCAAGGTAGATATTACTGCAACACTTTCTGCCACGCAATCTGAACAAGATAAGTTTTTGACATTGCCACTGCTTATCCGTAGTGATGATTTTTCATTGATGTCTCACCTTAAGATTTTTAATGAAGGTGGGGAGGATTTTGTTGAGTTTGTTAGTTATCTTGACCAAGTGGAGATTGATAGTATTGGCGAATATTTGCCACCAAAATTATTAAGCAGTGCTACTTATGCATGGCTAAATCGCGCTTTCGTTTCTGGCAAGTTAAGCAATGTAAAACTTAACGTTAAGAAAAATTTATCAAAACAAACACCGGCAGAAATCAAAGTAAATGCACATTTGAGCGATAGCGAATTGTTGTTTGATTCCGATTGGGAAGCACTTAAACACTTAGATGCTGATATCAGTACCGATGGTAAAAAATTATTGGTAATGGTCAATAGCACTAAACTGAATAATATGGATTTGACTGATATTGCCGTGCAAATTCCAGACATGAGTGCGGAAAAATTAAACGTTGAAGTGATTGGCAAAATTGACACGCAAAGTCAGAAATTGATGCAGTTTTTAGCCGACGCACCGCTTGGCACTACGGTGGATGAGGTACTGGATCAGTTTAGCCTAGAGGGTAAAGTGAAGGGCGATATGAATCTGGTTATTCCGTTGGATGATCGAGAGGCAATTATTGATGTGGACTTGGCCATTCAAGACAATCGTTTAACCATACTAGACGGTACTTTGGTGGTTAATGATTTTGATTCGAAATTGGCTTTTCATGATAATGAGATTACTTCTCAAGGTGTGGGTGATATTCGTGGCATACCGTTTGATATTCGTATTAATCCGAACAATAGAGGTGATGACAGTGAATCTACTTTTAGGGTTGAGCTGATTAACAATAACAGTGGTTTTGAGCTCTACATTAGAAGGCAGTTGGATCAGTCTTGGTTAGCAAGAATTGAGTCTGAAATGATTAAGGGCAATGCGCTTATTTTTCTTGAAGAGGGGAAATCCCCCAGAGTCAAAGTGTTAGGTTTGCAAGTGTCTACATTGGATGCAATCAAAGGTGAGTTTGATATTAATCCAAGCGACATACCGAGCATGCGATTGAGCTCTAAAGGTATTTATGTGGATGAGTATCAAGTGCCCGATCTTAAGGTGGATTTGATTTCTGAAAACAACGTATTGACTATTAATAATTTGGAATTTGAGGGAGTGGGAGTTAGTGACAAAGCGTTAAGTTTTAATGGCGCTTGGCTGGATGGGAAAACTCGACTGATTGCCCAAGCACAAGGCAAGCAGTTGTCTGATTTCTTGGATCAATTAAACGCTAAAGAAAAAGTTAAAGGCGGTGATTTTGATTTTGATATTCGCCTATTTTGTGAATGTGCACCTTGGAACATGAGCCTTGAAGATGTAACGGGTTATGTAGTGATGGATGTTAAGCAAGGCTCGTTTACCGATCAAGATCCAAACATTGGTCGAATTTTGTCATTGCTTAATATTAAATCGATTGCGAAGCGTTTAAAACTAGACGTTTCCGATGTAACTGAAAAAGGCTTTGCTTATGACGATATTGAAGTGAGGTTGCACATCGGACAAGCATTGGTAAAAATTGAAAAGTTTGAAATCAACGCGTCCTCAGGCATTATTCGTTTAACGGGTCAGAGTGATTTGGTTAAAGAAGAGTATGACCTAAAAGCACGCGTGAGCCCAGCGGTGGGCGATGCTGTCCCCGTTGCAACGGCACTGGCGGGCGGCGGTTTGATTGGCCTTGGGGTTTGGGCGATTGATGAAGTTGTTTTTAAAGGCAAACTCATTGATAAGATTGTGGATAAGGTGGTTGACATTGAATATAAAATTACCGGTCCTTGGGACGAGCCCCTCATTGAATAAATTATGATCGAACAATTATTAGATGATCATCATCTGAATCAAGAAAAAATTACTTCACTCTTGTCATCTTTGGCGGTTAAAGATGTTAATTATGCAGATTTGTATTTTCAGCATTCGGTGGCCGAGTCTTGGTTTTTAGAAGAAGGCATTGTTAAATCAGGCACTTATCACATTGGCCATGGTGTGGGAGCTCGCGCTGTTAAAGGCGAACAAACGGGTTTTTCGTATTCGGACGATTTAAACATTAAAGCCATTGAGCGGGCCGTTGAATTTTCCAGAGGAATTTCTAAGCATCAAGAGCCACAATCTATTCAAGCGTTTCATTCTGTACCGCAAGTAGCGAAATACAGCGGGTTGAGTCCATTGGGCAGTTTGACCTCAGAAGAGAAAGTGGATTTACTAAAACAAATTGACTCTATTGCTAGAAAAGAGCCTAAAGTGAAGCAAGTTAGCGCCTCTTTATCAGGCGCCTATACTGAGGTTTTGATCGTTTCTACCGATGGTGTTTATCAAAAAGATTATCGCCCAATGGTGCGTGTGAGCGTGAGTGTGATTGTTGAACATGAAGGTAGGATTGAGCACGCCTCAAGTGGCGGTGGTGGTCGGTACGATTATCGATATTTTATCGACCACAATCTGGCTGAAATATACACCCATGAAGCCATTCGTCAAGCATTGGTCGCACTTGAATCCAAAGGTGCACCGGCAGGAAACATGCCAGTGATACTAGGCCCTGGATGGCCAGGAGTTTTATTGCATGAGGCTATTGGTCACGGTTTGGAGGGGGACTTTAATCGCAAAGAATCTTCAGTATTCACCGGCAAAATCGGTGAACAAATAGCAAGCTCAAAGTGCACTATCGTGGACAACGGTACCTTGGCAAATCGACGCGGTAGTTAACCATAGATGATGAAGGTACGCCGACACAAAACACCACTTTAATTGAAAATGGCATACTTAAAGGTTATTTGTTTGATAAGTTAAACGCTAGACTGATGGGGCAAAAAAGCACGGGCAATGGCAGACGTGAATCTTATGCGCACATTCCAATGCCGCGCATGACCAACACTTACATGCTGAATGGTAAGGATAGATTAGAAGAAATGATTGCCTCAGTCGATGATGGCTTGTACGCGGTGAACTTTGATGGTGGCCAAGTGGACATTACCTCGGGTAAGTTTGTATTTTCAGCCAATGAGGCTTATTTAATTAAAAATGGAAAAATCACCGCACCGGTAAAAGGCGCTACGCTTATTGGATCGGGCGATGAGGTTTTGAAGAAAATTTCCATGGTGGCAAATGATCTAAGATTGGACAGTGGTATTGGTGTTTGTGGAAAAGAGGGTCAGTCGGTGCCTGTTGGTGTGGGTCAGCCAAGTTTAAAAATAGATCAGTTAACGGTTGGTGGCACGGAAGTTGGGCAATAAATCAACAATATTTATGCTTAAATTTATTTCCTTGTTATTTTCTAAATTAGATATAATATTTGACTTCTATCAAGAGGTAAAAGGGAGATTGATTAGGTGTTAGAAAATTATTTACCGATTATGGTTTTTATTTTTCTAGGTGTTGCTTTTGGCGTAGGCCCAATGTTGATTGGTTATCTGCTAGGTCCAAGCAAACCAGATGAAGAAAAAAATTCTCAATTCGAATGCGGATTCCCTGCTTTTGATGATTCACGCATGTATTTCAATGTGCGTTATTACTTAGTCGCTATTCTTTTTATCTTATTCGATTTAGAAGTTGCTTTTGTATTCCCTTGGGCAGTGGTCCAGTCTGATTTAGGCTGGTTTGGTTTTATTGCCATGAGTATCTTTTTGTTTTTACTTGTCGTTGGTTTTATCTTCGAATGGAAGAACGGCGCACTTGAGTGGGAGTAAATTTTGGCAATTGAAGGTTTAATGAAAGAGAGCTTTGTTACTACTTCGTTGGACAAAGTTATTAACTGGGCTAGAACAGGTTCACTATGGCCAATGACATTTGGCTTGGCTTGTTGTGCGGTAGAGATGATGGAAGCAGGGTCTTCTCGTTACGACCTTGATCGTTTCGGTATTGTGTTTAGACCTACTCCTCGCCAATCAGATTTAATGATTGTGGCCGGTACATTGACAAATAAAATGGCACCTGCGTTGCGTAAGGTTTACGATCAAATGCCCGAGCCAAGATGGGTAATTTCTATGGGCTCGTGTGCTAATGGCGGCGGTTATTACCATTATTCTTACGCTGTTGTACGTGGTTGCGACCGTATTGTTCCGGTTGATGTGTATGTTCCTGGTTGTCCGCCAACGGCAGAAGCACTGCTTTACGGTATTTTACAATTGCAAGATAAAATTCGTCGCACCAACACCATTGCGAGAACTTGATGGAAGACTTGAAAGAACAATTAATCGAAGAGTTTGGTGGAGATAATCTGGTTGAGGCTTTTGGCGAATTAACTTTAACCGTTAACGTTAACGACATCATTAAGACTTGTTTAAAACTCAGAGATTTTTTCTTTTTTGATACCTTGGTCGATTTGTGTGGTGTTGATTATTTAACTTATGGCCAATCGGATTGGGACGCAGGTGCTAGTTCTTCTGGTTTTAGTCGAGGTCGCGAAGCGCAAGGTGGCGACGACAGACACAGTGAGCGCTTTGCCGTGGTTTATCATTTGTTATCGGTGAGCAAAAACCAAAGACTTCGTGTGAAATCTTTTGTTGATGAAGCTGAGCCGATTATTGAATCCGTTACTGATATTTGGGCATCGGCCGATTGGTACGAGCGTGAAGCCTTTGATTTGATGGGTATTTTGTTTGAGAATCATGTTGACCTTCGTCGAATTTTGACCGACTATGGTTTTGTAGGACACCCACTGCGTAAGGATTTCCCAATGATTGGTGAGGTGGAAATGCGCTACGATGAAGATTTGGGTCGTGTGGTATACGAGCCAGTTAGTATCGAGCCAAATATTAATGTACCTAGAGTAATTAGAAAATAGGTAATTATTATGGCTGAAATTCGCAACTACACACTTAACTTTGGTCCGCAACATCCTGCGGCGCACGGTGTTCTACGCCTGATTTTAGAAATTGATGGCGAAGTGATTGAACGTGCCGATCCACACATTGGTTTGTTGCATCGTGGCACTGAAAAATTAGCAGAGTCCAAGCCTTATAATCAATCCATTGGTTACATGGATCGCTTGGATTATGTGTCGATGATGTGTAATGAGCATGCTTATGTGATGGCAATTGAAACCATGCTTGAGCTCGAAGTGCCTGAACGCGCTAAATACATTCGAGTGATGTTTGATGAAATTACCCGTATCTTGAACCACCTAATGTGGCTAGGTACGCACGGTTTGGATGTGGGTGCTATGAGTATTTTCCTTTACGCATTCCGCGAGCGTGAAAAGCTGATTGATTGTTACGAGGCGGTGTCGGGTTCACGCATGCACGCAACTTATTATCGTCCGGGTGGTGTTTACCGTGACCTGCCAGATAAAATGCCACAATATTTAGAGTCGGATTTCCGCACTGAAAAAGAATTAAAAGTTATGAATGCGAACCGACAAGGTTCGTTGCTAGATTTTATTGCAGATTTTGTTAAAGAATTTCCAAAGAGCATTAAACAGTACGATGATTTATTGACTGACAATCGTATCTGGAAACAGCGTTTGGTGAACATTGGTATTGTTTCGGCTAATCGCGCAAAACAACTTGGTTTTACCGGTCCGATGCTTCGTGGTTCTGGCGTGGCTTGGGATCTTCGTAAAAATCAGCCTTATGCTGTGTACGATAAAATGGAATTCGATATTCCAGTGGGTGTAACGGGTGATAGTTACGACCGTTATTTGGTGCGCATGGAAGAAATGCGCCAATCCAACCACATCATTGATCAGTGCGTTGAGTGGCTACAAAATAATCCCGGTCCAGTCATGAGTGACGATCATAAGGTGGCACCACCTAATCGTGTAGAGATGAAAGATGACATGGAATCACTTATCCATCATTTTAAATTATTTACCGAAGGTTACTGTTTGCCAGAGGGAGAAGTTTATTCCGCTATCGAGCATCCTAAGGGTGAGTTTGGCGTGTATTTGATTTCAGACGGCGCTAACAAGCCATACCGAGTTAAGATCAGAGCACCTGGTTTTGCGCATTTAGCTGCCATGGATGAAATGGCAAGAGGGCACATGCTTTCAGACGTTGTTACAATAATTGGAACTCAGGATATTGTATTCGGAGAAATCGATAGATAAATTATGATTTCAACTAAAGCAAAAAAACAAATTGACAGCTGGGTGGCAAAATACCCAGAAGGCAAACAGAGCTCTGCCGTGATGGAGGCGTTGAAAATCGTCCAAGCAGAAAATGACAATACGTTGAGCACTGATGCTATTCAAGCGGTGGCTGATTATTTGGATATGCCAGGTATTGCTGCAGCAGAAGTGGCTACTTTTTATGAGAATTACAACCATAAGCCGGTGGGTAAACACACCATCCGTTTTTGCCATAACATCTCTTGCATGCTTAATGGCGCGGATGATTTAATTGCCTATTTAGAGAAAAAACTCAAGGTTAAAACTGGTGAAGTAACAAAGAATGGTCTAATCAATGTGAAGAAAGTCGAGTGTCTAGGCGCCTGTGTTGGTGCACCAATGTTTCAGATTGGTGACCAATATTACGAGAACTTAACTAAGCAAAAAATTGATGAAATTGTGGACGGTCTAAAATGAATGAAGTTTGTTTTAAAACCTTAGATCAAAAAAAATCATGGTCACTCAAAACCTATGAGGCGAATGGCGGTTATTCAGTTTGGCGAAAAATTCTTAAAGGCGAACTAACCCCAGATCAAATTATTGATGAATTAAAAACCTCAGGTTTGCGTGGTCGAGGTGGCGCAGGTTTCCCAACTGGCCTTAAATGGAGTTTTATGCCGCGTAATGCCGACATGCAAAAATACGTAGTGTGTAATTCTGATGAAGGCGAGCCTGGCACTTGCAAAGATCGAGACATTCTAAGATTTAACCCTCACTCTGTGATTGAAGGCATGGCGATTGGCGGTTTTGTAATGAATGCCACTAAAGGGTATAACTACATTCGTGGCGAATTTATGGAGCCATTTTATCGTTTTGAGGGTGCGCTTAAAGAAGCCTACAAGGCTGGTTTATTAGGTGAAAACATTGACAAAAGTTCAATCAGTTTTGATTTGTACGCACACCTTGGTGCCGGTGCTTATATTTGTGGCGAAGAAACGGCGCTTTTAGAATCACTTGAAGGTAAAAAAGGTCAGCCAAGGTTCAAACCACCGTTCCCAGCTAACATTGGTTTGTATGGAAAACCAACAACGATTAATAACACTGAGAGTTTTGCTTCGGTGCCTGAAATTTTGGCACAAGGCGGTCAATGGTTTGCGGACATTGGCGTTGAAAATTCCGGCGGTTGTAAGTTGTTTTCAGTTACTGGGCACGTTAATAAACCGGCTAATTTTGAAGTACCTATGGGTACATCATTTAAGGACTTGTTGAAAATGGCAGGTGGCATTCGTAAAGGTCGAAAATTAAAAGCCGTGATCCCTGGTGGATCATCAACGCCAGTATTAACGGCAGACGTAGCGATGGGAATGACCATGGACTACGATGGCATTGAAAAAGCAGGTTCCATGCTTGGTGCGGGTTCGGTGATTGTAATGGACGACACAACTTGCATGGTGGAAACATTAACAAGATTGGCGCATTTTTATTACGATGAATCTTGCGGTCAATGCACGCCGTGTCGCGAAGGTACGGGTTGGTTGTATCGTGTACTAAAGCGCATTATGGATGGCAATGGAAAAGCCGATGATATTGATTTATTATTAGGCGTTCAAGAGAAAATTATTGGCAATACAATTTGTGCACTCGGTGATGCTGCGGCAATGCCGATTGAGAGTTTTCTTAGGAATTTTAGACAAGAGTTCGAGTATTACATCGAGCATGGCAAGAGCATGGTGAAAGGGTAATGGCTAAAGTTGAAATTGAAATTGACGGAAAAATAGTTAACGCCAGAGCGGGTGAAATGCTCATTGCTGTCACTGACAGAGAAGGCATCAGTGTGCCGAGATTTTGTTACCATAAAAAATTATCAATATCAGCCAGTTGCCGTATGTGTTTGGTGGATGTTGAGGGTGCGCCTAAGCCACAACCTGCGTGTTCCACACCAATTGCCGATGGCATGAGAATTCATACTCAGAATGAGAAGGCAAAAACCTCTCAAAAAGCAGTGATGGAATTTTTGCTGATT
>JGI26259J51720_1001109_pt1 | contig 9001 bp, 8 predicted proteins | sample SaaInlV_100m_DNA_5_FD_51720 | JGI IMG/M metagenome (IMG submission 51720) | reverse complement strand
TTTTCCGCTATTCCGGAACGCAAATAACTAAAGCATTTTGTTAAGCAAATCTGCATCCCATACACCTAGTTTCTGTAGAGGTTCCAGCAGTGATTCCAGTGAGTCGGAAGTTAAATTAAGATGCCCCATTTTACGTCCGGAACGGCAGTCCTGCTTTCCGTACAAATGCAGTTTTGCTTCCGGAGGCAAGTCTTTCAATTTTTCCAGCAGAAGAGGTAAATGCTCACCCAGAATATTNAGCATCAGGGCAGGTTTATACAATTCNGTTGAACCCAGNGCTAAGTTAGTTATCGCCCTCAAATGCTGTTCAAACTGGGAGCTTACACAAGCGTTCTGAGTAAAATGTCCTGAATTGTGCGGACGCGGCGCAATCTCATTAACCAGNAANTTTCCATCCGGCAAGACAAACATTTCTACACCAAGTACACCTACAAGTTCCAACCCTTCAGCAATTTTTTTAGCCACAGTTTGTGCTTGCTCACTCACTTCAGGAACTAACCTAGCAGGTATTCTGCTGATGGTCAGTATATTTTTTTTGTGCAAATTTTCTGCAGGTGTAAAACAGCGGATTTCCCCCATACGGTTACGTGCGACAATTACTGAAATTTCCCTTTCGAACGGCACAAACTGCTCTGCGACAATTTCTGTTTTTGCCTGACTCAGTGCAGAAAATGCTTCCGGAATTTGTGCCGTGCTGGATATTCTGGCCTGCCCTCTGCCGTCGTAACCGCCGGTAACGGTTTTGAGCATCAACTCACCAAGCTCTTCGAAGGCCACCGTAACATCTTTTTCAGTAATTATTTTTTGGAAAGGAGCAACCGGAACAGCCAGTTTTTGCAGGAAGGTTTTTTCGCGTAGACGATTTTGAGAAATCCGCAGCAGTTGACTGCCTTGAGGCAGGTCCACTCTTTCCTCCAGCCAAGCAACTGCGTCCGCATTCACATTTTCGAATTCGTAGCTGACAACATCACAGGCATCTGCTAATTCCGCCAGTACAGCAAAGTCATCGTAAGCGGCTGTTATCTGTGTGGCACCTGCAAGTGCTGCAGGACAGTTTGGAGCAGGATCAAGAACAATAAAACGGAAACCCATCGCATGACCCGCAAGCACCAGCATTTGTGCCAACTGACCTCCACCGAGAAGACCAATCATCGATCCTGGGAGCAACGGTTCCGGAACTGAAGTCATGGCAATTCTGCTTCAAGTACATATTTACGTATTTTTTCCCGCCGCCGAATCAAACGTCTGCGTAGTTCCGGATCTTGATTTGCAAGAATTTGTGCGGCAAGTAATCCAGCATTGTGCGCACCTGCTCCTCCAATGGCCAGGGTAGCAACCGGAACTCCGCGGGGCATCTGCACAATTGACAACAAAGAATCCTGACCGCCCAGAGCAGATGTTTTTACTGGAACACCAAGTACCGGCAGCAATGTCTGTGCGGCTACCATTCCCGGAAGATGCGCAGCACCTCCTGCACCGGCGATGATAATCTGCAGTCCCCGATCTTCAGCCTGCGTCGCATAAGCAGCCATCCATTCCGGTGTACGATGCGCAGAGACAACTCGTTTTTCATAACTAATATTCAACTCATCCAGCACATCACAGCTTTCTTTCATCGTATCCCAATCGGACGTGCTGCCCATGATGACTCCAACCAGTGCTGATTTTTCCTTTTTCTGTGCCATTTTTATTATTTGCTTATGAAATTACAAACCATAATATTCAGCCAAACGCTTAAATCCGGGACGTGAATTTTCGATGGTTTCAGCAGAACAGCAGAGTGAAATTCTAAAATGCCCCGGACCGCCAAAACCAACTCCCGGAACGAGAAGTATATTCTCTTGCTGTGCACGTTTAACAAATGCTACATCATCCGGTTCAGGTGATTTGGGGAAAATGTAAAAAGCGCCCTGCGGTTTGATTGCTTCAAATCCCAACTCACTGATCATGGAGAANATTTTGTCACGTGATTTTTCATAAACCGAAATNTCAACTCTCGCGTTTCCAAGTAGTGGTAGAATTTTCTGCATCATTGCAGGCGCATTCACAAATCCGAGAATCCGGTTACACAGCACGAGGGCTTGACGCAGTTCCGCGCCTTCAACTGCATCCGGATGAACCGCGATGTAACCTATTCTTTCACCGGCAAGGCCTAAATCCTTGGAGTGGGAATTGACTAAAATTGAATTTGGATAACTGAGAAAAACATTGCTGTTGGTTAAGCCGTCAAAAACCAGATAACGGTAAATATCATCTGAAACGAGGTAGATAGGATGACCGTATTCTTTCTCTTTACGCAGCAGTAACTCCGCTAATTCGTCTAGTGTCTGTTGTGAATAAACAGCACCAGTTGGGTTATTTGGACTATTGATGATTACAATCTTTGTCTGTTCACTCAAACTTGNTTCGATCGAATCGAGGTCAGGTTGAAATTCCGCAGTAGTTTGAGCCAGTGTCAGTCGTCCACCGTGATTTTGCACATAAGCTCCGTATTCTACAAAATACGGAGTCAAAGCCAATACTTCATCTCCTGCTTCGAGCAGAGCTTTGAACACCACATTCAAACCACCGCCGGCTCCAACACACATCACTACATCCTGACTGCTAAAAGGATGACCTGTTTCATCACGCATCACACCGGCAATGAACTCTCGTGTTTCTTCAAAACCTGCATTCGGCATATAACGGTGCATTCCATCTTCAGGATTATCCAGTAACAGACGCAGTTGCTCATGCACTTGCTNAGGCGGTTCCANNATNGGATTACCAAGTGAAAAATCAAACACATTTTCTGCNCCATGCTCTGCCTTGAGTCGAGCACCTGCTTCAAACATTTGACGAATCCATGAGCCTTTTTCCATGGATTCACGNATAGATTGTGAAATAGACATTATTTTTTTCGCTTTGAGTAAAGACTTCTCCTTAAAACCGGAAGACGAGATATTTTGGGATTCCTGCTAATACAGGAGTGACAGATAATACAGGACACTGTCAAGAGGTATGAGGTCAGGAAAAGAGATTCTTGATTGTTTCAACAAATTTATCACGTATCGGATTGCTTTCTTCCTCACAGCAATCGTCAAATTCTTTCAATAATTCTTTTTGCTTTGCAGTCAGTTTGCTTGGAGTCTCCACCACAACCCGCACATGTAAATCTCCACGTCCGCCACCACGAAGATGCGCTATACCNTGATTTTTCAATCGGAAGATTTTGTGAGTTTGAGTGCCGGCAGGAATTTTTAATCTGGCTTTGCCTTCCAAAGTTGGCACCTCAAGATCGGTTCCAAGAGTCGCCTGAGAAAAACTGATCGGGACTTCGCAAAAGATGTCTGCTCCGTCTCGTTCAAAAAGAGAGTGATCCTTGACACGTAANACAATNTAGAGATCACCACTCGATCCACCATTTGCTCCATGCTCACCTTCTCCGGTGAGTTTGATCCTTGAACCGGTAGCAACTCCNGCAGGAATNTTAACTCGAATTCGTTTTGTTTTAGAAACGCGGGTGCGTCCATGACAGGTTTTACACGGATTTGAAATTGTCTTTCCACGTCCACCGCAACTGCTNCAGGTTGTGGCAACACTAAANAANCCCTGTTGAACCCGCTGTTGTCCGGTTCCTCCACAGGAACCGCATATTTTTATGTCTTTTTCNGACTCTGCCCCAAGACCGCTGCAGGAATCACAGGTTTCCATGCGTGGGACATCAATTTCTTTCGATGAGCCAAAAACTGCGTCATCAAAGGTAATTTCCATATTATATTGTAAATCTGAACCGCGTTCACCGCGACCGGTTGAACTACCTCCGGAACCGCTGAAGAACTCACTGAAAATATCTCCGAAAACATCTCCGAATCCACTCCCACCGGCACCTCCGAAACCACCCATTCCACTACCCATACCTTCAGCAGCATGTCCGAACTGGTCATAACGTGAACGTTTTTCCTGGTCTCCGAGTACCTCAAAAGCCTCAGAAGCTTCTTTNAATTTATCTTCTGCCTGCTTATCCCCCTGATTACGGTCCGGATGAAATTTCATCGCGACCTTGCGGTACGCTTTTTTGAGTTCTTCTTTTGAAGCATTGCGGGACACACCCAACACTTCATAATAATCGCGTTTTGCCATGAAATTCCGTCAAAGGGTTACAGGTTCAAAATTGAAGGTTTATATATTAGTGTCTTTTCCTTTTAGCCTGAGCCTGTTTTACTTTTTTACTTCTTCAAAATCTGCATCGACAATATCTTCATCATCTTTGCTTGATTTTTCATCACCGTCCTGAGCGTCTTCATTTCCTTGCTCAGCTGTAGCGCTCTGCTCCTCTGCCTGTTGGCTGTATAACAATTCAGCCATTTTGTGAGAAGCCTGTGTCAGTGCTTCAAGATCACTCTTGATTGCATCAAGGTCCTCGGTTTCCAAGCTCTTTTTGAGTTGTTCGCTGCAGGCTTCAATTTTTGTTTTATCTTCTTCCGGTAGCTTGTCACCAAGTTCACTTACAGATTTATCGGTACTGTAAATAAGCGTTTCGGCCTGGTTTTTAACTTCAACACCCTCACGTTTTGCTTTATCTTCTTCAGCAAACTGTTCTGCATCATTAACCATTTTTTCGACTTCATCATCGGAAAGTCCGCCTGAAGACTCAATTTTTATGGCCTGCTCTTTTCCGGTACCTAAATCTTTGGCGCTGACATGAACAATCCCGTTTGCGTCAATATCAAATGTAACTTCAATTTGCGGTACACCGCGTTGTGCAGGTGGAATTCCGACCAGCTCAAAACGTCCAAGAGTTTTGTTGTCTGTTGACATCTCACGTTCACCCTGCAGCACATGAATGCTGACCGCAGGCTGATTATCAGCTGCTGTTGAGAAGGTCTGGCTTTTACGAGTAGGTATGGTCGTGTTACGTTCGATTAATTTCGTCATCACACTGCCAAGAGTTTCAATACCAAGTGAGAGTGGAGTAACATCAAGAAGCAGGACGTCTTTCACATCACCTGTAAGAACACCACCCTGAATCGCCGCGCCGATAGCTACAACTTCATCTGGATTAACACCTTTGTGAGGTTCTTTACCAAAAAACTCTTTGACGATTTCCTGAACCTTTGGCATACGTGTCATACCGCCCACCAAAATGACCTCATTGATGTCCTTTGAGGTGCAGGCTGCATCTTTCAGGGCTTTGCGGCATGGCTCAAGACACCCCTGAATAAGATCGTCCACCAGCGATTCAAATTTGGCACGAGTAATTTTAAGATTTAAGTGTTTTGGACCAGACGCATCGGCAGTAATAAAGGGTAAATTNACATCTGTTTCNGAACTCGCCGACAATTCATGCTTGGCCTTTTCTGCTGCTTCACGCAGACGCTGCAGCGCCATTTTGTCTTCACGCAGATCTATCCCGTTTTCTTTTTTAAACTCATCTGCAAAAAAACTAATCAGCCGATTGTCAAAGTCATCTCCACCCAGAAAAGTATCGCCATTAGTTGATTTCACATCAAAAACACCTTCACCAATTTCCAAAATAGAAATATCAAAAGTACCTCCACCTAGATCAAAGACCGCGATCTTCTCATCATGTTTTTTATCCAATCCATAAGCCATTGCTGCGGCAGTCGGCTCGTTGATGATACGTAGCACATCAAGTCCGGCGATTTTTCCGGCATCTTTGGTGGATTGACGTTGTGCGTCACTGAAATAAGCAGGCACAGTAATTACTGCTTCTGTAACTGTCTCTCCCAAATATTCTTCTGCAGTCTGTTTCATTTTCTGCAGAATGGAAGCAGATATTTCCTGAGGCGAATAGTTTTTATCATTAACTTTCACATACGCTAAATCCTGATTGCCTTTTACAATTTCATAAGACACCATTTTTTTCGTATGCTTAACTTCTGCGGATTTAATATCCTGTCCCATCAAACGCTTGATGGAATAGATTGTACGCAGAGGATTTGTAACAGATTGTCTTTTTGCAACCTGTCCTATCAAACGTTCCCCATCGTCATTAAAAGCAACCATCGAAGGTGTCGTACGTGTTCCTTCCGCGTTTTGAATGACCTTTGGGTCACCACCCTCCATGATACTGACACATGAATTCGTGGTTCCTAAATCTATACCAATAACTTTTCCCATAACTATTCTCCTTGTTCTTTTTATGAATTTCCCCTTGACACAGCTGATTGTTTCCGGGGGGATTTAAATTAATTTTTTACAAATTTTTTCAGCTTTTCAGCTCAATTTTTTCCTGAGACGCGGACCATTGCCGGACGAATAATACGGCCATGTAGTGAATATCCACCGAGACATTCCTCAACAACCTGGTTGTCGGGCACAGCATCCGAATCTACAACTCCTACAGCCTGGTGAAAGTTCGGATCAAACTCTTCACCAACTGTATTAATTCTAGTAACACCAAATTTCTCAAAAACTTCGTGTGTCATTTTATTGACCATCTCCAATCCGACTATCATACTTTCCACGTCTGTATGGTCACTCTTAGCGTGAGAGATTGCGCGATCAATATTGTCCAGAGAAGGCAACAGTTCTTTGATTAAATCCAGATTAAAAAATTTGAAACGGTCAGAGCTTTCACGAATCATGCGTTTTTTATAGTTTTCAAACTCTGCATTGACTCTAAGATAGCGGTCTTCCATATTCTGAGCCCTGATACGTTCCTTTTCCAAAAGATCTTCTTCCACTGGCACCGCGTCAACTTCAGGCTGCTCAGTTGAATCTGCTGCAATTTCAGACTCAATCTCTTCCTGCAGATTTTCAAACTCTTTAGCAATTTTNGGTTCGNCCGTTTTCTGCTTTTTTTCTACTGCTTCTTTCTGTTTTTTAGCACTCATAAGGATCTTAATTTATAACTTCAGTCGTAAGATTGTTCNGTAATTGTTTTTGACAATATTTTAGCGGTATAGTCGACCATGGATATTATGCGTTTATAATCCATACTTGTGGGACCGACNACTCCAATTGAACCTAAAACATTTTGATTGTTACGATAACTGGCGGTGATGAGTGAACAGCCCTGTAATTGTTTTAAATCGTTTTCAATACCAATAAATATATGTACGCCTTTGTACTTCATGGAATCGTCCAGAATTTTCATAATTGCGCTTTTCTGGTCAAACGCATCAATTAACGAACGTACAGAAGACTGTTCATGAAAATGAGAATCGAGCAGGAGATTCATCTGACCGTCAATCAGCATTTCACCCGGCTGATTTAATTCAAAAGCTTTTTTGCCTAAACGTATTGCATGAGCTAAGAGATCATGATAACGGTTACGGTCATCAACCATACTCTCATGAATTTCTTCGCGAATTTCCTGCATCGAATGATTTTTGAACTTGTCGTTCAAAAATTCTGCAACTGAGTTGAGAAATTCCTGGGATTGGCTATCCTTGGTAAAAATAATTTTGTCACGTACAACACCTGCTTTTGTGACTAAAATGACGAGGATACGGTCCTCACTGATTTTTATTANCTCAATGCGTTGAAGTCGACTGACAGCAGCCTTNGGCGTGCTTACCACNCAGGCAAATTTAGTGAGTTCCGCNAGCATACGTACTGCCTCTGCNAGGATTGCCTCTACCTGAGANCCCTGTTCATTCGAAACTTGAGAAATTTTNTCCTTAATCTGCTGCGGTATGCTCGGAGGCGACGCTAAGGAATTAACGTAAAATCTGTAAGCTTTGTCGGTAGGAACACGTCCTGCTGAAGTGTGGTTCTGAATCAAATAGCCCAGTTCTGCTAAATCAGACATAATGTTTCTGATCGTTGCAGGAGAAAGCGTGATTCCTATCGTCTTGGAAAGTGTGCGTGAACCAATTGGTTCTGAGGATTGTATGTAGTTTTCTATGATACTGTGNAGAACTAACTGTGCCCGTTCATTCAAAACTAAGTTATAACGGACTCCTTTTTTACCATTATCTATAACTTTTTTTATCAAAAGAAAGACTCCTGCATCATTTTATCGGCATTAGCACTCAGTGAGGGTTAGTGCTAATAATTTAACTATTTTTAAAGAAATAAGTCAAGCAAAAGATAACAGCAGATAAAATTTAGGAGATAATTCAGCAGAAGTTGCAATTAAAAAGGAAACTCATCAACTGTGAGTCTCCTGCAGAGAAAAAAGCTGCTGCAAAAAGCACATTAGAAAGGATTCTTTTTTTTACGGGATTCCAGAAACAATTCGATAATACTTCGATATTTTCCTTCAAGTTCATCCTGTTCTTTAAATGACTGATTTTTTACTAATTTCAATTTTGAATCAGAACTTTGAAAAGTAGAAATATGACTCAGCACCCACGAATCCTGTTTCAGGTTTATGAAAAACATTTTTGCTGACTCATCCTCAGCTTGTCTTTCGAAGCTAAAACGCAGCACAATCTTACCGCGCTGCTCTCCCGTCCAGTATTGAATCAATCCGTGCTCCGGATGTTCCAAAACACCTTCAACAGCACTGGGCCAGTTTTCTTTGATTTCTTCTTCAATCTTGTTCATTTTATCACAGATATTTATGATGAAAAAAGTAATTGCCTAGCAGTCTTACGAGTTTGCGGATCAGAAAACCGATAAACCGCTCTATCCATCCAATAATGCAAAAATCCGCTTGCGAGGCCGATTCCCACTAAGAAAGTATACCACTCAGAGTTCTGCAGCCATTCCATTAAAACGGGCCACACTTGTTCGCTGTATCTGCCACCGGCTGCAACAGCCTCGATTTCAAAAAACGGTGTCATCATAACAGAAAACGCACAAAGGGAAATCAAAACCCGCCAGGGCTTCCAGAATATTTTTTCTGAGTGTTTTTTCAGAGAAACGCTTTTCTGCATTTCATCGTGTTTGACATCATTTCCTCCCATGTGTGCCGCCAGACCTATCGCCGCCAACCAGTGCTGCATAGTCCAAAGCAGCAAAAACTGAAACGGATCCAGTTGAAATGCAGCTGCGGCCATCATGCCTATTGCTGATAAATACAAAATCCTGGGAAGACCGGAATCCT
>JGI26259J51720_1001090_pt1 | contig 9109 bp, 12 predicted proteins | sample SaaInlV_100m_DNA_5_FD_51720 | JGI IMG/M metagenome (IMG submission 51720) | reverse complement strand
TTTGTTGAAGAGTTGTTTGTTACTTTTCAAAGACAAAAGTAGCTATAGAACATGATTGAACTGCCACAACGTCATAGGCCAAGTGTTGATGCACATATCAATATTGTGCCGTATATTGACGTCATGCTAGTTTTGTTAGTCATATTTATGATGACAACACCCATTATTGAACAAGGTATCGAGGTTGAGCTGCCAATTGCTTCAGAGGCAGATATTATTGAAAGTATAGATGAAGCAAGAAGTGTAATAATAGTATATAAAAATGGTGATTATGCTATTAATTCTTTTGGCGACGATGAGCAAAAATATCAAATTTCATCAATTGAAAGTATCGTCTCAGAGTTAACTGCAAGAAGAGATGCGTATCCAAATATCTTAGCTATTATTCAAGGGGATAAAGACACCTCTTATGGGCAAGTGGTTAGTCTTTGGAATCTACTTAAGAATTCAGGTGTAACGGGAGTGATTATGTCGGTAGATAGTCCGGATGGTTTGTAATCATGAGATTATTAGATAGAATTTCATTACCCAGTATTGCAAAAAGCAATCCAATCTCCTTTTGGGTGGCGATTGTACTACATATGGCCATAATTGTTGGCCTGGTGTTTACCGGTTTTCAGAGTTGGGAGATTCCACAAAAAGAGTTAAAAAACTCTATTTCCAAGTCTACTCCAAAGATCGTTGCTGTTAATCCTGAAGTGTATAAAAAGGCAACACAGAGAATACTTGACATTCAAAAGAAAAAAGAATTAAAAACACAGCGTGAAGAAAGACACCTTAGGCAGTTAGAAGATGAGCGCTATAAAAAACAAAAGAAAATTAATCGACTTAAAGAAAGCACAAAAAAAGAAGAGAAAGCAAAAGCTAAAGCTGAAAAAAGTAGAAAAGCTGCTGAAAAGAAAAACAAACAAGCGTTAAAGAAAAAGAAATTAGCAGAGAAAAAAGCACTTGAAGCTGAAAAACGTAAAAAAACTGCTGAAAAGAAAGCAAAAGCAGCCGAGAAAGAAAAGCAAAAAATTGAAAAGTTAAGAAAGGTTGAGGCTAACAAATTTGAAAAAGAGCAAGATACACGTTCTTTAAAGAAAGAGATTCAGGCGGAAGAAGATCAAGAGAGGGAGATAGCTCAAGAGGATATTTTAAATGAGCTAAAAGCAAATTACGTTAATCAGATTGCCTCAAGAGTTAAAGAAAAATGGCGCTACCAAGGTGCCCAAGATGACTGGGGTTGTGATGTTTATATATTGCAAGATTTGAATGGTAATGTGCAAAGTGTTAATTTACAGTCTTGTAATGTGAGTAACAGTGTTAAAGCAAAAGTATTTAAAGATGCTATTGAAAGAGCGGTGTATAAAGCCTCGCCACTACCGCATGCACCAGACAAAAGCGTATTTGACCGTGAAATATTGTTCCACTTCAGGGTAAATTAATGCACAAAGATACGGCTTCAGAGCAAGACATCGTCAACCTAAGTAAGGATGAGCAAAATCAATTAACCTTCCAGTTATCTCAAATTTTAGAAAACTGGAAATTAGAAGATGGTGACCAGCTAACTGTTTTAGGCCTTGAAGAAGTGCTTAAGCCAAGGCATTTATACTTGTATCGTCGTGGTGATAAGTCTTTTGAATTTAATGATGAGATGGTTAAGCGCACTAGAATGATTTTAGGCATCCATGAATCATTAGGCACGACATTTCCAACTAATAGAGAGTACGCCAGTGTATGGCTAAAGCGTAGTGTTAAAAAGTTTAAACACAAAACACCACTAGAGCTCATGTTGAGTGGCGATACGGGCATGAATCGAGTTTGGCACTTTCTGGATTGCACTCAAGGGTGGCGCAGTTGAATAAAATTGAAGTTATCACCCAAACAGAAGCACTTTACACCTTAAAAGTTTTAACTAACAATACCGATGCTTTGGTTGAGGAGATCACCACACTTGCCAGTGATAATAAGGCGCAATTTCAGCATGCACCTGTTATTCTAGAAATTGAGAATAAAAATTTCCAGGCAAATGAGCTGGCAGTTTTAATCGAAATTTTGGCTCAAAATGAGATGGTGGCTGTAGGTATTCGCTCACAAAAACAAGAGTTGATTGATTTTGCCAAATTTTCTGGTTTAGCAGTTTTTGGCAAGTCTTTATCATCAAGTAAAAAGACCAAAGCCAAAACGCAAGCTATAAAACAGCCTGAATCAAGCAACCCTAATCCGCATCAAGATAGAACTTATCAAGCGCCAAAAATTGTCACTAATAAGGTTTATTCATTTCAGCAAATAATTGCCCAAGACAGAGATTTAGTACTGCTATCTAAAGTTAAATCGGGGGCAGATGTAATGTCATTTGGATCTATTTCTGCCTATAAAGAAGTTCAGGGTAGTTTGTTTGCTGGCATTCAAGGTGATGAAAAGGCCACTATTTTCGTTCAATCATTCAATGCAGAATTGGTTTCTATTGCTGGAGTTTATAAGAAATTCGATGTAGTGCCAACTAAGCTATACGCTAGATCGGTGATGATTGACTTGTTCAACAATCAATTACGATTCCAAATTATTTAAAATTTATTATGATGAATACACAAGATTTTTTACTTGAATTAGGCACAGAAGAGTTGCCACCCAAGTTATTACCAAAACTTTCAAAAGCATTAACTGACAATGTAATTAAAGAGTTGTCAGAATTAAAACTTAAGCATTTGGAGGTTGAGTCATTTGCCACTCCGCGCCGTTTAGCGGTTTTGGTGCATGGCTTGCAGTGTCAGCAAGAGGATCAGGTTATTGAGCGCAAAGGTCCTGCAATCAGTGCGCCTGATCAGGCAGTTGAAGGTTTTGCTAAATCTTGTGGTGTTTTACGTGCTGACCTTGCACAAAAGACTTTTGGTAAGGCGGAATACTATTTCTTTAGCAAGCAACAAAAAGGGTTAGAAACTAAGGGCTTGCTAGAGCAAGTAGTTGATACAGCAATTAAAAATATTCCAATTGCCAAGCCAATGCGCTGGGGTAGTTCTGAGGTGCAGTTTTCTAGGCCAACTCATTGGTTGGTTATGCTATTGGGTGAGGAAGTAATCAGTGCATCAATCATGGGGCTTTCTGCTGGAAGCGTAACCCGTGGATTGCGCTTTACAGGCCCACAAAAAATTGAAATTTCCAAAGCGTCCGAGTATCGTCAAACCATGATGGATCAGGCACAAATTGAAGTGGATTTTGACACTCGCAAGGAAATGATTCGCCAGCAAGTTATTCAAGTGGCTGCTGATGATAAGGCAACTGCTGTTATTGATGAGGCGCTATTGGGTGAAGTGTGTGCTTTAGTTGAGTATCCGCGGGCTTTCTCAGGTGGCTTTAGTGAGTCGTTCTTAGCGGTTCCTGAAGAAGCGCTTATTTCCGCGATGAAATCACATCAAAAGTATTTTCATATGTTGGATAAAAATGGCAAATTATTACCAAGCTTTATTTCTGTGGCCAATATTGAGTCTAGTGATATTTCAGTAATTGTTAGTGGTAACGAGCGTGTTATTCGCCCAAGATTAGCGGATTCTGAGTTTTTCTGGGAACAAGATAAGCGCCAAACACTAGAATCTCATCTAGAAAAATTAGATCGCGTATTATTTATGAAATCACTTGGTTCAATGGGTGATAAAGCTAAGCGTATTGAGACTTTATCAGGCTCAATTGCAGAAATGATTGGCGCCAATGAGCAAGATTCAAAGCGTGCCGGACTGTTGTGTAAAACAGACTTAGTGACTGAAATGGTTGGAGAATTTGCTGATCTACAAGGGGTAATGGGAGGTTATTACGCGCTAAACGATGGTGAAAATAAAGCAGTTGCCAGTGCTATTAGTGAGCATTATCATCCAAGATTTGCAGGCGACACTCTCCCCTCAACACCGGAAGGGTTGGTGGTTGCCATTGCTGACAAGCTAGACACCATTACCGGAATTTATGGAATTGGTCAAGGACCTACAGGCTCTAAAGATCCATACGCATTGCGTAGAATGGCATTAGGATTGTTAAGGATGATGGTGGAAAGTAAGCTGAATCTTAATCTTAAAGCGCTTATCTCAGCTTCATTATCTGCTCACTCAAGCGAGGTAGATGGCGAGTGTGCACCAGCTATTTACAAATTTATGATGGATCGTTTACGCGCATACTACAAAGAACAAAAGGTTAGCGCTAAAGCATTTGAGGCGGTATTGGCGGTTGAGCCTGAATCTCCCTATGATTTTCATCTTCGGGTTGAAGCGTTAAACATCTTTACTAAAGATGAGGCTTCGGCTAGTTTAATTGAGGCTAATAAGCGTATCGCTAATATGCTGAAAGATCATCAAGAGCTTTCAATTGAAGTTGATCACTCGGTATTGGTGGAGTCAGCTGAAAAAGCTTTATTTGAGTCGACCAGTCTTGTTGCTAAAAAACTTGCTCAATCAACGGACTATATTAGTAATATGCATGAACTAATTTCACTCAAAGCAAGTATTGATACGTTCTTTGATGAAGTGATGGTGAATGCAGATAACCCACAGCTTAAAACAGCGCGCCTTAGTTTAATTAACTGGGTAAGATCTTTGTTCTTATCAGTAGCGGACGTCTCGCACTTAAGCTAAGTCCTGATGAAAGCTTTAATTCAGCGTGTGTCGCATAGTAAAGTTGAAGTAGATAGTAAAATTGTTGGTGAAATTAACCAAGGCTTGCTTGTGTTTATTGGTATTGAAAAGCAGGATGAAAAATCACAGATAGACAAAATGATTAAACGCTTATTATCGTATCGAGTATTTTACGATGCCAATGACAAGATGAACTTATCAGTGTCAGATATTAAGGGTGGCATATTGGCGGTTTCTCAATTTACCTTAGCAGCAGATACCAATTCAGGCACAAGACCAGGATTTTCAACAGCAAAAGCGCCTAAAGAAGCAAAAGCATTGTACGATTATTTTATGGCGCAAATATCACAACAGCACGCCGATGTACAAAGTGGAGAGTTTGGTGCTGATATGCAGGTATCACTTACCAATGATGGGCCGGTCACTTTTTTATTAGCATGCTAGACCAAGTGCTAACACTTGTAAGTCAGTATGAAGAAATATTCATTTTAGTGGGTATTGTTTCAGCTGTTGTTTTTGTAGCTACATTATTATTAACACCCTATTTATTAGGATTAATTCCAGCTGATTATTTTTCAGCTAATTATGCATATCAAGTAAAAAGAAAAACACTACTTTGCCTACTTAAGACTACGGTTAAAACATTTGTTGGCGTTCTTTTGGTGTTAGCTGGCATTATTATGTTGGTGACACCAGGACAGGGAGTTATCTCAATAATATTGGGCATATTTCTAATGGAATTTCCAGGAAAGAGACAATTGGAAATTAAATTTATTAACCACAATCCAACGTTTAAAACGCTCAACTGGTTGCGCGATAAAGCTGGAAAAACACCCTTTATTCGATGAAAGAAAGACACATAGTTGGCTACACATTATTAGGTGCAATCCTTGCATTTGTGGCAATATTTTTATTCACTCGTGATGTTGAAATGCCTAAAAATCAGGCAATGCCTTGGCAAAGCTATATCAATGAAAACCAGCAAACTGTGGTGTTTAACTTAACCATGGATGAGAGTCGTTTAATTGATGCTGCTCGTCAATTTGGCACTGAAATAAACGCCTCTTTATTTGAGAGTGAATTGGAAAAACCAGAACTGGAAGTGTATTTTTCTAGCACCAAGGTAGGCGGCATTAGTGCTAGAATTATTTTAAATTTAATATTGGATGAACAAATCATTGAATCATTGTCAAACAATATTGATGAGTCAATGCAAATGCCATCTGGTGTTAAAAATACAACCTTTACTCCAGCAGGAGAAAGATCCATGTCTAGGCTTAAAATTAAATCACTAACTTTTATACCTGGTGCTAATTTAGATAAAGAGGTGATTGAAAATCTATTTGGTAAGCCGGCTAGAGTGGAGCTTGCCACAGAAGGGGTGTCGTATTGGCATTATCCGCAAAAAGGTCTGCGTATTATTGTTGATAGAGAGCAGAAAGAAGTTCTTGAGTTTTTCAATCAATAGGCGGTCGAAAGATGAAAATGTATGGAATCAAGAACTGTGACACTGTTAAGAAAGCTCAAAAATATTTACAATTAAATAATATTGAGTTTGAATTTATTGATTTTCGTGAACAGCCGCTTGACGAGAAAACCTTACAAAGCTTTGCTGATTCTGTAGGCTGGGATAAGCTCATCAATAAGCGCTCAACCACTTATAGAAATCTTACTGATGTACAGAAAACTGACATCACTTTAGAGTTGACGTTAAAAAACCCAACCTTAATTAAGCGACCTGTTTTAGTAACAGGCGCTGATGTCAGAGTTGGGTTTAGTGAAAAAAGTTATTCAGATTTGACTTAACCTTTAGCTTGTTGTTCTTCTATTTCCTTACGAACGATATCCATATCTAATTCTTTAGCTTTATTGAGCACTGTTTCAAGATCGGCTTCTGCCATTGCACCTGGTTGAGAGAAGATAGCGATTTGATCTCTAAAAATCATTAATGTCGGAATAGAACGAATTTGGAATTTACCTGCTAAATCTTGCTCATCTTCAGTGTTAATTTTTGCAAAAGTAACACCTTCAATTTTTTCGCTCATGGCTTCATAAGTTGGTGCAAATGATTTACAAGGGCCACACCACGGTGCCCAAAAATCCAAGATTACAAGATCGTTATTTTGGATAGTGTCATCAAAATTACTTTCGTTCAATTCTAAAACTGCCATGGTAAATCCTTATTAATTATTAAAAAAACTTAAGTATATCACACAACCCTTATATATATAAGAAAAAGCCAGTAACTGCTAAAATATTTTTATGAAAATATTAGGGATAGATCCCGGCTCAAGAATTACTGGCTTTGGTTTGATCCAGGCAGAAAAACTCAAATTTAATTATTTGGCCAGTGGTTGTATTCGTACCAAGGGTGAGCTCACAGATCGAATCACCACTATTTTTTTAGAAATTGATCAGGTGGTTAAAAAATACCAGCCCGATATTGTTGTTATTGAACGAGCCTTTATGCGCCCTGATAGACCCAATCCTGACGCCGCTATTAAACTTGGCCATGCGCGTGGCGCTATTATTTCTGCAGCGGGTATGAATGGCATTACTATGGTGGAATACAGTCCCAATCAAATTAAAAAAGCAGTAGTTGGCAAAGGGCATGCCGGTAAAGATCAAGTGTCTTACATGGTATGTGAAGCTTTAAAACTTAATAAGGCGCCGCAAGAAGATGCAGCGGACGCTTTAGCAGGTGCGATATGCCACGCATATCATTGTCTTTAAGGTTTCAGTCATTACCAAAATAAACTCTAATTTTTCCAAAACTATCTAGACTATCAACGGTCTGATGCAGTTTTGCTAAAATTTCATCACTACTTTCATCAGACTCTAAACAACTCAAAGGTAGATAAAAATCTACGTGAATTTTACTATCCAGATAGTGCAACTGAATTCGGCTGATTTCACCATCACATTTGTTGTTAAACAAGGCTTTAGTTAGAATACCAAGTGCCTGTGCACGCTCGGGTAAGTCTTGATAAGGTGCAACAGTTTCATCATCCTCTGGATCAATATGCACAGTAACATCAATCAAATCTTCTAGGCATTCTTTAGCAACGCGCTCCACACTTACGCTAATAATATGACCTTCACTCACGCTTAAATAAGGGTCGACTTGTACATGTACGTCACAAGAAATTAGTTGGCCAATTTTTCGAGTCCTTAGTGAATGAACACTATTTACGCCACTAATTTGGCCGATAGCATATCTGAGTTTCTCCACTTGCTGCGCATCAATAGAAGTATCAACCAGCTCCTTTGTAGCGCTCAATCCAAGCTCCCAAGCAATGTACAACACCATAAAACCAACTACGATAGCCGCAATGCCGTCTAAATATAGGTAGCCGTTTAAGCTACCTAAAATACCAATAAAGACCACGATAGAAGATAAGGCGTCTGAGCGATGATGCCACGCATTTGCACGCAGCATTTCTGATTTGTAAGTTTTAGCTACTTTTAGGGTGTACCAATATAGTGCCTCTTTAGAAAAGATGGATATCGCAGCAATACTAAGTAGTAGGGTTGGATGGGATAAATCACTTGGATTGGATAATCGGTCGAATGCATCAAAAATAATACCAATACCAATGACGGCTAAAATAATAGCAAGACCTAATGTGGCAACTGTCTCAAATCTTTCATGACCATACGGATGCTCATCATCAGCTTCTTCCGAGGAATGTTTGGCAGCGTATAGAACCACGCCATCAGATAGTAAATCTGAAAACGAGTGGATACCATCAGCAATTAAAGCGCCAGAGTTGCCCAATATACCAATGACTATTTTAAAAATAGCCAAGAAAAAATCAACTACTGCACCGATAAGGGTAACTTTTTGACTGGCTTTTGCTCGATTATTTGTATTCATGGCTTGCTAATATAAAGTGATTGGTTTTTGCTTATTTTATGGCATCTTAATACTAATGTATACATAATCCATTCCTAGTTAAAATTTCGGAAATTTTATAAATGCAATTATTATTATTTTTTGAACTGTTAATTGACATTGTAAATGATAATAGGTATCATTTACAATAAATTACATCTCCAGGATAAATTATGAATATATCTTACATAAAATTAACACCTCAACAAGTGCAAGCATTTGTGAATAGTTTAAAATGTTGCTCATGAAATCGACATTGTCCACATTAAAAATAGGTCAGCGTGTTTTGATCGAAAAAATCAACACAACACATGAAAAAAAATCAAATTATTGGGTTTGGGTATTAATATAGGGTCACAAATTTCCATTCTAAGAAATCGTGGCGGTGATATGGTTGTTGCTCTAGGTAATGCTAGGGTGAGTATTGGTAGGACTATGGCTAATTTAATCGAGATACGTGAGTTATGAATTTTGAAAAAATCGCCTTAATCGGTAATCCCAATGCAGGAAAAACTAGTCTTTTTAATTTGTTAACCGGCGCAAAGCAGCGTACTGGTAATTGGCCAGGTGTGACTGTTGAGCGTAAAGAGGGTGAATTTAACTTTAAGCAGCAGCA
>JGI26259J51720_1001063_pt1 | contig 9239 bp, 7 predicted proteins | sample SaaInlV_100m_DNA_5_FD_51720 | JGI IMG/M metagenome (IMG submission 51720) | reverse complement strand
AGTCGTGAACAGTCTGTTTCTTAATAGTGCAGCTCATCACCCCTTCAACTGAATACGCACTCAAGCTTAGAAAGGCAGTTATTAAGCATAAAGCACGCCTCATTGCTTAATATCCATCATCATTCTTTTAAGATTCACCAATTCAGTAAACTTACTCATATAGCCATTAAGCTGGTTATTGTAGTGTTGAATTTGTTCATCTCTACTATTAAAGTTATTGGGTCTCCACCTAGAATCTGGAGAAACTTGTATCTTCTTCATACTAATTCTTCCGTTTACTTGCTTTATAAGTTCATCAACCAATTCAAGTGCCTTATCCTTATTGTGTTCAACACCTTCTCCATTAAAATACAGCTTAGCTAATAGTTCTACAGATTTAATATACTCATCAGTAGCTACACCAATATATGGCTTACCGTTGGCACTATGCTTGCCAACCTCATACTTTGAAGCCTTATCCATCCAGCTTAATGAATCACTATGTTTTCCTCTATTGTACAATTCAGAACCATATCTAAGGAATGCCTTACTGTATCCATTCTCAGCTGCCTTCTTAAACATCTTGAATGAATACTCTGGCTCGATATTAATCCTAGCCAAAGTATCGGCGACCTCATATTGAGCAGCAGGCAAACCAGCCTCAGCAGCTATGTTAAGCACGTGTGCTGCGTAACCAAAGTCTTTAGTTTGATAAGCCGCCTTATGAGCAACATAAGCCCCGATTGGGTCATTTTTATTGACAGCTTCACTGAGCATCAGTCTTGCTTGGTGGTATTCGCCTGAGCGTTTATAAACATCACTATGTCGAGCAGATGTATTCATCTTAATGAGTGCAACAATGGTTTCGGGGCTAAGTTTGTCACCAAACTTGTTGTAGTCATCATCATTATCAAATAGTGTCTTAATGTCAACCTGTTTAGCGTATTCAAGAGCTTTATCCATATCCTCATTAACACCTAAACCAGCTGCATAAAGGGCAGTTAGGTATGGTGCTGGCTGTTTGTGACCCAGTGCTAGTGACTCTTTATGTATATCAGCAGCTTGCTTGTAATCCTTTCTAACAGTTGCTTGCTCCGCAGCTCTTAGGTACATCGCCCCTAAATCAAACTTATTTTCACTTGTTGTATTGAGTTTATCTGCTAGTTTGTACCATTTGAGAGCCTCAACATAATCCTCTGTTATTTTGCCAATACCACCACCATAGGCTAATGCAATATATTGTGCCGAATTAGCCCTACCTTTATCTGCAGCAACTTGAAGATATAACAAACCCATTTCTTCGCTTTGCTTAGCTCCAACACCAAACAAATAAGAAACACCTAGGGCACTATTAGCTTCTTGCTGTTCAGCCTCACTACCATTTGATACAACATCCAGCCACTCAGCAGTTGTTTTAGATAATAATTTAGCTTTTATTTCTTCAGATATATCATATGGAATCTTGATGAGGTCAATCCACACACCCTCATTCCAATTTAATATCCAAGTAGACCTATTAAGTGAATCTTGAATCTGTCTTGCTACAGAGCCATAAGGCATTACAGCTGCGTATGACTGTAGCGTAAGCGATACCAGTATTACTGTTAGTATTCTTTTCATTTTGTTATCCTTATATTGCTATGGGTATGGTAACAATTATTAGTGTTGTTTTGGAACATATTATGTGTCACTTATGTCACCAAGCACGTTATTAATCAACTTCTGTTTATTTTGCACACAGAGGTGGGCATACCTTCTGGTTACGCTAACATTTTTATGTCCAAGTACAAAGGCCACCTCGAGAAGAGAGGCCCCTGATTGAGCTAAGTAACTAGCTGTCGTATGCCTCAAACTGTGAAAGGTAAAATCCTTTATTTCTGCCGCTTTGAGTGCTTTTATCCAGGGCTTTCTAAAGCAAAAAGGCTTATTGGGCTTAATCTTAGAGTTAAACACTAATATGTCATTATCCTGCTTAAACGGTCTTAATCTTTCTACCACCTCCTGCGTAAGTGGAAGGACTCTTGGCTGTCCATTCTTTGACGTTTCAACATAGGCCAGGGCTTTTTCAAAATCTATATTACCCCACCTAAGGTTGAGAAGCTCTCCACGCCTTGCACCAGTAGTTATTGCCAACAAAACAAGTAGATACAGCTTATCCCATTGAGAGGCCATACAGGCCTCAAATAGGCGAGATTTCTCATCCTTTAATAGATATCTAACTTTCCCACTGTTCTCTGTCTTAGAGGGGATATATCGCACTGGATTATCGGGCAGTTCATAATGCCGACAAGCGTAAGAGAATACTACCGAGAGTGCCGACCTGTATCTGTTTACAGTTGCGTTTGACAATGTATTAGACAACTCGTACAAGCCACTAGATACGTCAGTTCTCGTGATTTCAGATATGAGCTTATGGCCATACCTATCAAGCCAAAACTGCAGTCTAGATGCTTGCTTTTGAATGTCTTTTCCTGAGTACTCTTCTTGCAAATACCTACCAACCAGAACTTGGAGTGTTATCTGATATTCACGGCTGCCGCCGTATGCAAGGAGCAACTCTCTATTACCTTCAATCCTGTCTATAAACCTTTTAGCAAGCTCTTGACTTGAGAAGGTTTTGGTAATTGGCTTAAGCCCTTTTCTACGTATGAACGCTCTGTATGTAAAACCTTTGTTTCGCTTAACTTTTGATATACTAGCCACAACAATCTCCTAACAAAGTGCACGCAAATGCACATATTATTAAGATTAGTTATATAAGGTTTCTGCAAGAATGTAGCAGTAATAGCGTCTCTAGACCTTGTCGAGTTTGATAGGTTAAGGACTTTTCAATCCCTTGCTCTACCAACTGAGCTATGCGGCCGTAAAAGTCAGAATTATACCAAAAAATCTAACTCTTAATAAAAACTATTCGCCTAAAAATCTCTCAGCATCTAAAGCCGCCATACAGCCCGAGCCAGCAGAGGTGATTGCCTGACGATAAATATGGTCTGCCACATCGCCCGCTGCGAATACCCTTCAACTGAAGTTTGTGTTGCATTACCTTGTGTGCCGCTCTGTACTTGTAAATAGCCGTGATTCATATCAAGATGGCCTTCGAAAATACCGGTATTTGGTGTGTGGCCGATGGCAATAAACACGCCGTGTACATCAATCTCTTTAGTGTCACCATCATTACTTTTTAAGCGTAATCCAGTAACACCCATGTTATCGCCTAGAACTTCGTCTAAATTTTGATTATATTCAATAGTGATGTTGCCGGTTTTTGACTTTTCAATCAGCTGGTCAGAAAGAATTTTTTCACTGGAGAATTTTTCACCGCGATGAACAATCGTAACATGATCAGCGATATTAGCTAGAAATAGCGCCTCTTCAACAGCGGTGTTACCACCACCAACAACCGCAACCTTTTGACCTCGATAGAAAAATCCATCACAAGTTGCACAAGCCGACACACCTTTACCTTTAAAAGCCTCTTCAGATTCCAGGCCCAAGTAGCGTGCTGATGCACCAGTGGCAATAATAACTGAATCTGCTGTATACGTGGTAGCACCACCAGTCAAAGTAAATGGACGCTTTGTAAAATCAACCGAGGTAATGTAATCATTAATAATTTCAGTGTTAAAGCGTTCAGCGTGTTTTTTCATACGCTCCATTAAGTCTGGACCTTGAACACCTGCATCGTCACCTGGCCAGTTATCCACCTCAGTGGTTGTCATTAGCTGACCACCTTGCTCCATGCCACTCACCATGACTGGGTTTAAATTTGCACGCGCAGCGTAAACTGCCGCTGAATAACCCGCAGGACCCGAGCCTACAATCAATACCTTACAATGTTTATTTTCACTCATTTATGCTTCAATCCTTTATACTTATAGCCAGACCAAAATCAGTCTTTTAGATTTAAACATTATAAAGCAAGCGCAAATCTCCTTGAAAAAAAATACCTCAATTAAAGCCAAAAAAAACCGACAAAGTCCACGTACAAAAGCCAGTAGCGAGATACTGTTCATCGTACTGGGCGCTATTGGACTTATTTATTTATCGGCATTGCTCACCCACTCTCCGCATGAAAACCCCTGGTCTGGTGATGTGGCGCTTGATGCATCCGTTGCCAATTTAGCTGGCATTTTTGGTGCTTATTTAAGTGACATCTCTTTATCTATTCTTGGCTTTAGTGCTTATATTATTCCGATTTCATTAGCCTGGTTTGGCTGGTGTGTACATAAAAATGCAGAACAGCCCAAGCCACCCAAGTTAATGATCTTGATTCGCAACTTTGCACTGCTTATTTTAATTGCCTTTAGTAGTGCCTTTCTTGCTCAGAATTTCACAAATACTGGAGCCTCTGGCGGTTACTTAGGGGTTAGCATGCATGACTATTTTGGCGTGCTATTTGGGAGTGCTTCGCTCATTGTCTACCTAGGCATTATGATGGTGAGCTTTAGTATTGTTGCTAGTACTTCTTGGATTAATATTTTCTCTTCTACTAGCAGCACTCTGGGTGTCTTTTTTGCCAAAATTCAACAACAGCGTGCCAAATCAAAACTCAATCAACAAGAGAAGATTAAAATCACGCCTAAGCCAACAATTAAGCCAAGTGTAGTTGCTAAAGTGAAAGCAGCTAAAGTTAAAAAAATCAAAAAACCCACCTCTTCAAATCTATTCAATACTGCAACAGTGGCTGGATTGCCTAGCCTAGACTTGCTAGATGAGCCCGCCAATAATACCAGCGGGTTTTCTGAACAAGTACTGGAAGACATGTCTCGACAAGTTGAAGTAAAGCTTAAGGATTTTGGCTTTGATGTCACCATCACCACTGTAACACCAGGGCCAGTAGTAACCCAATTTGAGCTGTCTTTGGCGCCTGGCGTTAAAGTGTCACAAATCATGAACCTTAATAAGGATTTAGCTCGCGCCCTGTTAGTTGAAAGTGTGCGTATTGTTGATGTTATTCCTGGAAAACCTGTTATTGGGCTAGAAATCCCTAATGAGGTGCGTGAAATGATCAGCCTTAAAGAAGTGCTCGCCTCTGAAGCCTTTGCCAAATCAAGTTCAACACTTTCTATGGGTCTAGGTAAAGATATTAATGGCAACCCTATTGTTGCCAACTTGGCAAAAATGCCTCACTTACTGGTAGCTGGCGCTACAGGAATGGGTAAATCGGTTGGTTTAAATGCGATGATTTTAAGCGTACTTTATAAGGCCAAGCCGGACGAGGTGCGCATTATCATGATCGATCCTAAAATTGTCGAACTGGCAATTTATGCAGATATTCCGCACTTACTAACCCCTGTTGTGACCGACATGAATGAAGCGGCTTCAGCACTTTGGTGGTGTGTAAATGAAATGGAACGTCGTTATTCATTGCTGGCTAAGTTTGGCGTGCGTAATATTGATGGCTTTAATGAAAAATTGAAAAAAGCTAAAGAAAAAGGCGAGCCATTATTAGATCCAAGCTTTAATAAAAATACTGCAGCAGAAGGAGAAAGCGCTGCCGAACTAGAGGCACTGCCACTGATCATGCTCGTGATTGATGAATATGCTGATATGTTGGGCGCACTGGCCCAGGAAGACCGCGCTAAAGCTAAGCGTGTTGAGGCTCTCATTGTGCGTTTAGCACAAAAAGCACGTGCTGCTGGTATTCATATTATTATTGCCACTCAACGCCCAAGTGTTGATGTGATTACTGGCCTTATCAAATCCAACGTACCAACACGTATTGCCTTCAAGGTTTCTTCAAAAGTAGATTCTCGCACCATTCTCGATCAAGGTGGCGCTGAACAATTGCTAGGCATGGGCGACATGCTTTACATGAGCCCCGGCATGGCGCATCTCACTCGTGTACACGGCGCCTTTGTTGATGATGATGAGATTTTACGCGTGGTCAATTTTTTGAAAGAAAGCTCAGAAACCAACTACCTAGATGGCATTTTAAATGCACACAGTGAATCCCAAGACTCTCATGAAGGTACGGGTGGTGCAACCTCAACAGCGGGTGGAGAGGCGGACCCACTGTATGATGAAGCTGTGCAAATTGTCACTTCATCACGTCGCGCTTCTATTTCAAGTTTGCAGCGCCGTATGCGCATTGGCTATAATCGAGCGGCACGCATTATTGAAGATATGGAGTCAGCAGGCGTTGTTAGCACTATGAACAGCGCGGGTAATCGACAGGTACTCGCCCCAGAGCCGATCAATACGAATGACTAACTTTCTAATTGTACTGGCCGTCTGTTTTTCCAGTACAGTCACAGCTGATACTGAATTTAGTGATTTTTTTAATTCGTTTGAAACACTAAGTTCAGACTTTACCCAACAAACTTACGATGACTCAAACAGACTGCTAACCGAGACTTCTGGTCATCTATATTTTAAACGCCCGGCCTCTTTTATTTGGCAAACGGATACGCCAATTGAGCAAACCCTGCTGTTAAATAATCATGAATTATGGTTTATTGATACGGAGCTGGAGCAAGCCAGTCAACGTGACATGGGCGATCTCAAAAATACACCTTTATATTGGCTTATTAATCGCCCAGAACAGCTTGAAAATTTGCCCCAATACGATCACACCGAATCAAATATTAACTGGTACAAAACCAATCAAGATAATCAGCTAAGCTTCGGCTTTCGTAACAACAAGCTTAGCACTCTTAAGCTAACAAACCCGTTGGGGCAAAAAATTCAAGTGATTTTTAGCGCGCTAATGCTCAACCCTAAACTGAATAAAAATACTTTTGTATTAGATCTAGACGCCGACTTCGACGTTATTAGATAGTTTTAGAAAATTGAGTTTTGCTACTGGCTAAGTAGGCATCAAACACCATGCAAATATTACGAATCAAGAGTTTGCCTTTTTCTTGCACTTTGATTGAGCGCTCATCAAGCTGTAAAAGCCCATCGGCATGCATTTCACTTAGCTCAATTAATGAATCTGCAAAGTACTCATTAAAGCTAATATCAAAGGCCCGTTCCACCTTGGAAAAATCCAATTCAAAATGGCAAATTAAATCCATAATAACCGCGCGCCTAATTTTATCGTCCGCATTAATTGTCTGACCCTTAATCACTGGCAACTCACCAGCCTCAATGCGCTGATAATACTGCTCAAGATTTTTTTCATTCTGCGAAAAACTGTCACCAACTTGACCAATAGAACTCAATCCTAGACCAACAATATCACAATCAGCATGAGTGGAATAACCCTGAAAATTTCGATATAAATGCCCTTGTTGTTGTGCAATTGCCAATGGATCTTCAGGTAGGGCAAAATGATCCATGCCAATATAAACATAGCCTTGTTTAAGCAAAAAATCCATTGAATATTTAAAGATGGCCAATTTTTCATCTGCACTTGGCAATTCAAAAACATCAATCCGTCGCTGTGGCTTAAATAACTCTGGCAAGTGTGCGTAGTTAAACAAAGAAATTCGATCCGGCCTAAGTTCGCTCACCTGATCAAGTGTGGTTTTAAACGTCTCAACCGACTGTTTTGGCAGTCCATAAATTAAATCAATGCTGACTGATTTAAAGCCATTCTCTCGAGCAAGATCAATAACTGACTTGGTTTGCTCAAAACTTTGAATGCGGTTAACTGCCTTTTGTACGGCAGCATTAAAATCTTGCACGCCAAGGCTAATGCGGTTAAAACGTGCTTTAGCTAAGGCTTTAATTGTATTCTCATCAACCCCTCTTGGATCGATTTCAATTGAATACTCCCCTGTTTTTGAAAAGTTAAAAGCACTCTGGAGCTTTTCACTAAGACGTGTAATCTGCTCGTTTGATAAAAAAGTTGGCGTGCCGCCACCAAAATGCATCTGCTCTACTTGGCGTTTAGAATCAAAAAGCTCGCCCTGTTTGTCAATTTCTTTAAATAAAGCCTCTAGGTAAGGTTCAGCTTTGGTTTTGTCTTTGGTGACAACCTTATTACAACCACAATAAAAACACACTGTATTGCAAAATGGAATATGGCAATACAGTGAAATCGGCCCTTGACGATCATTGCTTAATGTCACCTGATTTTGATAATCAGCTTGAGTGAACGTCGAAAAGTTATTGGCCGTTGGATAAGAGGTGTACCTCGGCCCAGAACGGTCATATTTTTTAATTAAAACTAAATCAAACAAACTCATATTACTTACTCATAAAAAATCCCTGGGCAGTGCAACAGGGATTTTATTTAATAGGGTGGGGTTGGTCTTTCGACAAACCCCGGGGAGAGGTTGTAATTGTATCAACAATAACCCTCAAACCCTTGATTTGGATCAAGAAAAACATAAATAATTTACACCACAAGCTTACTTCTCTGCTACAATTCGGCTCATGATTCCAACTAAAAAACATCTCGAACGATACCATAATTACTTGATCAATCTGCCAATTTTTAACAATCTAAATAAAGAAGATCTTAAGCCTTTATTTGATACATTGCAAGTCGGGCAGTTTCATAAAAGTGAAGTGGTTGCCTTTAACTCTAAAGAGCACTCTAATTTATACATTAACTTTGATGGTTTATTTAAGTTAACAAAAATTGATGAACGTGGCGATGAGATCGTTTTAAAGATAGTCGATAGAAAAGGCATGTTTCACCAATGCACTTTTCACCCCATTACAACGTAGCAGCGGACTTTGTTAAGAACACAACTTTGTTCTACTTTCCACAAGAGGCGGTTGCCAAAGCCATGGCTCTTCATCATCAATTCTCACTTAATATTGTCCAGTTTTTGGCCGAAAGCGTTCAAAGCTTAATGCTAAGTGCAGAGGTGCTGCAACTCAAAACAGCCAAAGAAAAAGTTGGCTGGTATTTAGTGCACTCCAAAATTAACGCCACCTTTACCCTGCCTTATTCAAAATCCCTCACCGCCTCTTATTTAGGTATGCAGCCAGAATCTTTCTCCAGAGCCCTTTCCGAACTTAGAAAAGACGGTGTTATATTGGATAACAAAAAAATCAGGCTTGATAATGGCGATGAACTTTGCACCTACTGTGACCCAGTAACCGGCTCGGATTGTGCATTTTTTAAAACGCCTGACTGCATACACGACTAATATCTCGCTCGATAAAAATTTTACCAATCTTTAAAACTACACCAGCAAAGCTGTCAACATTGCTTTTATTTGAATATTGATTCATATCAAGGCACTTATCTAAATCGCATACGGTGAATTCGCATCATAAGTGCACAACTTCCAATTTTCTGACATCGATGCCAGTCATGTTAAAGAATACCTCAAAAGGTGTCTTATAGCCCAAGCATT
>JGI26259J51720_1001059_pt1 | contig 9255 bp, 6 predicted proteins | sample SaaInlV_100m_DNA_5_FD_51720 | JGI IMG/M metagenome (IMG submission 51720) | reverse complement strand
TAGCCAAGGGCCGCCTGGAGGCCAAGCGCCTCGCCTACCTGAATCTTCAGTAGGTACTGCCCCTATTCCTGTCCCGGCTTGCCGACCTGTCTGTGGCGCAGGCCCGCTGCACTCACTGCCTCCGGGTCCAACAGGTTGCGCAGGTCCATCACCAGGTCACCGCGCATGGCGTCTGCCACCTCGGTCAGGTCCTCGTCGGCGAACTCGGGCCACTCCGTCGCCACCACCAGCACGTCGGCGCCAGTGGCGGCGTTGAGCGCCGAATCACACGGCGTGAGCGGGTTGGCCTGCCCGCCGTCCGTCCCGCCAACAGATGCCTCCGGGTCGTAGGCCTGCACGGTGGCACCGCGGGCGGCTATCAGCTCACCGATGTTGAGTGCCGGGCTCTCACGGGTGTCGTCGGTCCCGGCCTTGAACGCCAGCCCCCACAGGCCCACCACCGGTTCGAAAACCCCGGCCACCTCGGCCAGCACCGCCTCGGCCATGCGCACCTGACGGTCGGCGTTCACCTTGACGGCGGCAGCCAGGATCGGCACCTCCAGGCCGTGGTCGGCAGCCAGGTCAAGAAGCGCCCTGGCGTCCTTCGGGAAGCACGATCCGCCGAACCCCGGGCCCGGCTGCAGGAAGTGCGGGCCGATGCGGTGGTCGCGGCCGAGGCCGGTCGTTACCGCCTCGATGTCAGCCCCCAGGGCCTCACACAGGTCCGCAAACGAGTTGGCCATCATCACCCGGGTGGCCAGGTAGGCGTTGGTGGCGTACTTGACCAACTCGGCCGACATCGGGTCCGTCGATGTCACAGGGCAGTCGCTGTCAAACAGTGCGCCAACCTGTGTCACGGCCTCCGGGTCGTCGCCCCCCACGACCACGTGGTCAGGTGACATGAAGTCCGCCAGGGCCGTGCCCTCACGCAGGAACTCCGGGTTGGAGACGACCGGCGCCGGGCAGCCGGCTGCCCGCAGGCTTGCGGTCACATCCCGGTTGGTGCCCACCGGCACCGTCGACTTGAGTACCAGCACCCGCTCACCCAGGTGAGGGGCCAGCTCGTCGACAACGGCGTGCAGCACGCTCAGGTCTGCTGAACCATCGGCAGACGAAGGCGTCGGCAGCGACAGGAACACGAACTCGGCGGCGGTGACGGCATCGGTGTTCGAGGTGGTGAACGTCAGCCGCCCCGAGGCCAGACCCTCGCGCAACAGGTCGCCCACACCGGCCTCGAACAGGGGACAGTGGCCCTTTGTCAGGTCGGCCACACGCTCAGCGTCGGCCTCGCCAACGGTCACGTCGTGGCCCATGCTTGCGGCCCCCACCGCCAGGGTCAGCCCCACGTAACCGGCGCCGATAACCGCGATGTCAGCCATGGTTGATTATTCCGTCTTCAGATCCAATCCACACCGGCTCCACCCTCGGGTGCTCGGCCAGGTTGAAGTCGTTGCCCGTGAGCGTCAGGTTCGGACTGTAGGCCGGGTCGACGTCCAACTGGTCGCCCCAGCGCTCCCGCATCGCCGCCACCTCGCCGGCCAGGCGCTCGTTGCTGGCCGGGTCGTCGTCGAACCCGCGTGACACCGACTCGTGGTGGTGCAGCACGGCATGCGGCGTGAGCACCACCCGAAGGCCGGCTGCGCGGGCACGCAGGCACAGGTCTATGTCGTTGTAGGCCACCGCCAGGTTCTCCTCGTCAAGCCCACCCAGGCGCTCCCAGTTGGCCCGGGTGACGCCAAGGCATGCACCCGTGACCGCAGCCACCTCGTGGGCCACGCTGAGGCGCCCGAAGTAGCCGGGGTCGTCGCCACGACGGTGCTTGTGGCCGTGGCCCATCAGGCCACCCACGCCCGGGTGCACACCCGCGTGCTGGATGGTGCCGTCGCTGAAGAGGAGAAGTGCCCCCACCACGCCCACCTCGGGGCGGGAGAGGTGGCCCACCATTTCGGTCAACCAACCGGGGCTGATGGCCTCGGTGTCGTTGTTGAGGAGCACGAACATTTCGCCGGTGGCGACCTCAGTGGCCCGGTTGACCATGGCGGCAAAGTTGAACGGCCCCGAAAAGGTGACGACCGTGTGGGCCGGGTCGGCGGCCAGGGCGTCGATCACGGCACGGGCCCGTGGCTCGGTGGACTCGTGGTCCACCAGCACGATCTCGATCTCCGGGTAGTCGGTGACCGCGTCATCCCCGATCAGGGAGGCAACACACCTCTCCAGCAGGCGCCCCTGGTCGCGGCTGGGAATGAGCACCGAGACCTTCGGGGCCGGGTCTGGCAGCGGCCATCTGATGTGGGTACCCCTGGTCCAGCTGAGATCAGCGCCGTCGACCCTGCTGCTGTAGAGCACGTGGGGAACGTGGAGCACCTCTGCGCCCGTGAGGCCGCCTGTGGCGCGCAGGGCGCGTTCATGGGCCGACTCCACGCCAGCGCCGGCAACCACATCCCCCCGGTAGGCCACCAGGCCACCCAGGTAGTCCTGACCCAGCAACAGGTCCGGGTTCCAGTCGGGCTTGTTGTGGGGGAGCGAGAAGCGCCCCCTGGCGTCCACGTGGTCGTTGTCGGTGTAGGCAACCCCAGCCCCGGGGGAGCGCCCTATGCCATCGGCGAGGGCGAACAGGCAGGCCTCGTGGAGCAGGTCACCCACCGGGACCCATGCCACCCAGTCGCCCAACGCCTGAGGCTCCGGGCCGGTGATACGGATCCGCGGGTCGCCCACGGCTGCGACCGCGGCCGTTAGGTCCCCGGTCAGGCCGTCAGCCAGGTCCGCATCGGTTGCGAGGTACGCAACCCACTCCGGCCAGGCCTGCGCGGCCGCCGACTCGAGAGTAGAACCCAACAGACCCGGGTCGGTGTCGGCGCCCACCTCCACAACGAGCGTGAAGCTGGGACGCTCCGACAACCCGGCAGCCAACCCGGCGATGCGGGCCCTGTCCTGGTCCGTCAGCACCACATGAGCGTCACGCCACGGGCCGTACCGCACGGGCCTGTTGCCACCCAGGCGGGTCACACGGGCCACGATCCGCCTTCCCAGACCGGCCAGGTCGCCGCTGCGCAGCAGGCGCCAGGCGTTCACGAGGCTGCGGGTTCTCATCCGGGCTCGATAACCACCACCACGTCGCCGCTGCCGACCGAGTCGCCAACGGCCACCTTCACCTCGGTGACCGTGCCGCCCACGTCGGCCACCACGTTGTTTTCCATCTTCATGGCCTCCAGCACGCACACCGTGTCGCCGGCAGCAACGGTGTCGCCCACTTCGACCACCACCTTCACGATCGTGCCCTGCATCGGCACCGCAACCTGCCCGTTGCCCACACCGCCGGCAGTATTTGGTCCGGCGCTGGCACGGCGCGGTCGGCCACCAAGGGTTCCCACCTCGGCCGGATCCGGAACCCAGATGGAGACCTCGATGCGGCGCCCGTCCACCTCGACGGTGGTGTCACGGCGCACCGAACCCGGTGGAGCATCGGCATCTTCGCCGGAGCCTCCACCCACGCCCGTGAGGTCCAGGGTCTCCTCTACCCACTTGGTTGAGTGCGTGGCTGCCACAAAGTCCGGGTGTTCCAGGATCGCCACGTCAGCCGGAGCAGTCGTCGCCACACCGGTGACCTCCAGCTCGCCGAGCGCCCGCAGTATCCGCCGGATGGCAGTGTCACGGTCGGCACCCCACACGATCAGCTTGCCGATGAGGTTGTCGTAGAACTGGCTGACCTCGTCGCCCGCCTCAAAGCCCGTGTCAAACCGCACCCCGAAACCGTCCGGAGCCCGCAGCTGCGTGATGCGCCCCGGCGAGGGCAGGAAAGCCCCACCGGCCGGGTCCTCGGCGTTGATTCGTACCTCGATTGCGTGGCCACGTATCTCCACGTCTTCCTGGGTGAAGGCCAGCGGCTCACCGGCGGCGATGCGCAGTTGCTGTTCCACCAGGTCCAGCCCGGTAACCAACTCGGTCACGGGGTGTTCCACCTGCAGGCGGGTGTTCATCTCCAGGTACCAGAACCCGCCGTCCTCGTAGAGGAACTCCACGGTGCCCGCATTCGTGTAGTCACAGCCCTCGGCGACCTTCACGGCGGCCTCGCCCATGGCGGCACGCACCTCGTCTGAGAGACCCGGTGCCGGAGCCTCCTCGATGAGCTTCTGATGGCGGCGCTGGGCCGAACAGTCACGCCCACCCAGGTGCACGACGTTGCCGTGGTTGTCGGCCAGCACCTGCACCTCGATGTGGCGCGGGGCCGTCAGGTAGCGCTCCATGTAGAGCTCGTCACGCCCGAAGTAGGCCAGCGACTCCCGCCGGGCCGACTCCACGGCATCAGCGGCTCCGTCGGCGTCGGCCACCACCTTCATGCCGCGGCCACCACCCCCGTAGGCGGCCTTGACTGCCACCGGCCAGCCGTGCTCGGCTCCGAAGGCGACCACCTCGGCCGGGTCGGTGATGAAGTCCGTGGTGCCCGGTACGCAGGCCACACCAACCCGCTCGGCGGCGTGGCGGGCGCTGATCTTGTCGCCCATCACCTCAATCGCCTCGGGCGGCGGCCCGATGAACGTGACACCCCGCTCGGTGATCGCCCGCGCAAAGTCGGCGTTCTCAGAAAAGAACCCGTAGCCGGGGTGCACCGCATCGGCACCGGAGCGCTCGATGATCGAGAGGATGGCCTCGGTGTTCAGATAGCTCTCGGCAGCCGTCTGGCCCCCCAGGGCGTAGGCCTCGTCGGCCAGGCGCACGTGCAGCGCGTTGCAGTCAACATCGGAGTAGACGGCGACGGTCGCCACGCCCTGCTCACGGCAGGCCCGGATGATCCGGACAGCGATTTCGCCCCGATTGGCGATCAGAACCTTTGAAAACACGACATATGGTTACCCGAATGGAGCCCGGAACGCATCATTTCCCCGAATCTCCCGATCCTGGCGGCGATTCGGCCTCAACGGCCAGCTGGGGGACCGCCCTGCGTGGCACCCGCTTCGGCCCATTCGAGATGGTCGGCGCCACCGGCTCCACCAACGACGACCTCGTGGCCCGCGCCGGAGGCCACGCCGACGACGGCCTCGTGCTGGCAACCGACCACCAGAGCGCCGGGCGGGGTCGCATGGACCGACGCTGGGAGGCACCCGCCGGCACCAACCTGACCTTCTCCGTTCTGCTCCGTCCGTCATGGCTGGCAACAGCGGGGAGCAACACCGGCCCAGACCGCCGTGGGCTCGTCACATCGGCTCTGGCCGTGTCGGTCGCCGAGGTGCTCGAGACCATGGGCCTGAAGGCAGCGGTCAAGTGGCCCAACGACGTGCTGCTCGCTGGTCCGCAGGCCGGCAAGGTGGCAGGCATCCTGGCCGAACTGGTCACGGGTGAACGGCCCGCCATCGTCGTGGGCCTGGGCCTCAACGTGGACTGGCCGCCACCCGAGTCGGTCATCTCGGACGAACCGGTGCCACCCGGGGCCACCTCTCTGGCCCGTGCCGGAATCCGGGTCGACCGGTGGTGGCTGATGGTCGACGTGCTGGTCGCCTTCGACCGACAGCTGGCCGCCCTGGAGTCGACTGATGGCCCCGAGCGTCTACGGGCGGACCACCTGGCAGCCTCGGCGACCGTGGGCAGCCGGGTCAGGGTGGAGCGCCCCGGGGGAGACCTGGTGGGCGATGCCGTCGACCTCACCGTCGACGGCGCCCTTGTGGTCGAGCCCGATTCAGGCGATGGAGAGCCCTGCGGACCGGTCGTGGTGAACGTCGGCGACATCACCCACCTGAGGGCCCTGTAGCGCTGGGCGAGACCCCTACGGGTCAGGCGTGGTGGCGCAGAGGTCGGCGAAGGCGGCAGCCAGCGCAGCCGTCACCGGGCCCGGAGCAGCCGGCAGGTCAAGGGCCGTGTGTGCCCCGTCTGCCCACGAATCCACCCCCGAGATGGCCATGGCGTCACGGGTCGTAGACGTCAGGAACGCCTCGGATGCCCGTGAGAACTCGTCCGGGCTGATGTCGCGCTCGACCACATCACCGTCGACCTCGGGCAGCGATTCGGCCATCTCCATGGCCAGAGAGCGGGTAACGCCGGCCAGGCAACCCGACGCCAGCGGGGGAGTGACCACCACGCCGTCGACCACCAGGAACACGTTGGTGCCGGTTCCCTCACACAACAGCCCAGCCGTGTTGGTGAACAGCGCCTCGGTGCACCCGTGGCGGTGAGCCTCGGCCAGCGCCAGCACGTTCTCGGCATACGAGGTGGTCTTGAGCCCCACCAGCGGACCGTTCTCGTTGCGGGTCCACCTGCTTATGTGCACCCGTCCCGACTCGGGCCACACGTTGGCACTGCTGGTTGCCACGATGAGCGTGCCCGGGCCGTCACCGCGCCCCGAGCTCAGAGGCCCAGGGCCACTCGACCAGGTGATACGTATTCGCCCCGCACCAGGGTCGGCCACCATCACATCGGCCAGGGCGGCACGCACCCGGTCCTCGTCGGCCGGTTCCATGCCCAGGCCGTNNGCAGAGTGGCGCAGGCGGTCCAGGTGNCGNGTGACGGCGAAGGGAACGGGGCCGTCGGGCCCGTTCACGGTCTTGAGGGTCTCGAACACNCCGTCGCCCACCACGATCGAGTGGTCCATGGCCGACACCGAACCGTCGTCGGCATCAACGATCCGGCCGTTCACCCAGCAGACCCCGTCATGGGACCCGGCGGGGTTCTTAGCACCTGTCTCAGCCATCGCCGCAGGCTAGTGCCCACCCGCTGAAACCAAGGGTCGCCCCGCAGTGGCGCCCCGGTCCGCAGGGGCGCACCCGGTAGCCTCGCTCCCCGTGGATGACAGACCCGGAGCAGGGCTGCAACAGAGCCTGCAGCGGGCGTGGCAGGGCCTTCGCGACCACCTGCGCGCCTGGACCCGACAGGTCAGCGCGGGCGTCGGAGACAGCTTCGGCAATGGCCACCAGAAGGCCCCTGTCTCCGAGGCGGTAAACGAACCGGTCGACCAGCCCGCTGGCCCGGACGAACCGGACGAACCCGCCGGGCGNCGCACATGGCCCCAGCGCATCCTCATCGCCACGAGCGTGCTGTTCGCCATCGGCCTCATCTACGGNTCCGGCCGCCTCNACTCCTTNGAGGAGGCCNTCGGCTCCATNGTNCGCATCGACGTACCCGCCGGCGTTCTGGCCGACCCCCACGCCCCGGCCACGGCCGACAACGGCACCGGCGCCCGTGAACGCCCCGCAGTCAGGCCCGGCGAGACCCCTGCCGGCCCGGCCCGCAACTTCCTCATCATCGGCACCGACAGCGCCGTCGGCCTCGACGACGACGACCCGGCAGCTCACCGGGACCGCACCGCCAGCGCCGCCCTCGCCGACGTCATCATGCTGCTGCGCCTCGACCCCGGCCTCAGACGGGCCTCGCTGGTTTCGCTTCCGCGGGACCTCTACGTGCCCATCTGGCGCGGCGGCGTGCCCGTCCGCGAGGAGAAGATCGCCTCATCGCTGCTTGTCGGCGGCATGGAACAGGGCGCACCAACCCTCGTCGAGACCATCACCAACAACTTCGGGGTGCCCATCCACAACTTCGTGGTCATGGACTTCCACGGCTTCGAGGCGGTCGTCGACGAGCTGGGCGGCGTGCCTGCATGGTTCCCATACCCGGTGCGCGACGTCGGCTCGGGCCTCAACGAGCCCTACGGCGGCTGCACGCTGCTGGACGGCCAGGAGTCCCTCGCCTTCGTACGCAGCCGCAAGATCGAGGGCTACTTCGACGGCCGCTGGCGCCGTGTCGGCGTCTGGAACGACCTTGAGCGCAACCAGCGCCAGCAGAGCTTCATGCTCATGGCCATGGAACGCGCCATCGACAAGGGGGCCCGCTCGGTGCTCGCCCGCAACGACCTCATCGAGGCCGGAGCCGCAACCGTGGTGCTCGACGACCGCCTCACGCTTCGCACCCTCCTTGACCTGGGCCGGGCCTTCTCATCGTTCAAGCCCGACGACCTCGACCGCTACGTGCTGCCCGTGATCGACGACAGCGTCGGCAACTCGTCGGTGCTGCGCCTCGGAGACAACGCCAGCCGGGTCTTCGACGTGTTCCGCGGCACCGCCCTCCAGACCGAGGACGTGCAGGTCTCGGTGGTCGACGGCCGTGGCGTCGACGACGAAGCCGTGCCACCCACCGTGCACCTGGGCCGCCACGGCTTCTCGGTCGACATGCGAACCGGCCCCATAGCCGCCCGTACCACCATCAGGGCCGCCATCGACGACTACGAGGCAGCCGTGCTGCTGGGCAGGTTTGTTCGCAGCGTGCCCGTGTTCGACTTCAGAGACGACCTGGGCCTTGAGCCGGGAACAGTGGAACTCCGCATGGGAACCGACTTCACCGAGTTCCTCACCGAGCCACGCACCTACGAGGCAACAGACGCCATCGCACGCGACTACCTGCCCGGCGTGCTCATGGAACAGGCTGCCAAGCTGGCCCCACGCCGCGCCCTCCAGGACGACGACCCAACGACGACGACAACGACCACGACCACCCTGCCGCCCGAGGAACCCACCACGACCGGAGCCCCGGAGGAGTCAACGACCACGACCCTCGCCCCGGAGGAGTCGACAACCACAACGACCCTTCCGCCCGATGAGACCACGACCACGCTGGCCCCTGACGAGGAGACGACAACAACGACCCTGCCGCCAGAGGAGTCGACCACCACGCTCGCCCCGGAAGAGGAGGTGACCACCACGACCCTGGCCGACGAACTCCTTCCCGCCGAGCCCACCACCACCCTTGCCGAGGGCGAGACCATCGAGGAGATCACCCCCGAACCCGACCCCGACGCCTACAACCTGCCGCCCATCCTGGACGCCCGCCCGCCCGCCGGAGTCAAGTGCTGAACCCCATCCACGCCGCCTTCCTGGTCGAGCAGTGCTGGCACACCGTCCCCGGCGGCACCGCCGTCGCCGCCGTGGGCCTCGCCGGGGCACTCGCCGACCTTCCCGGCGTCGAGGTCACCGGCATCGCCGCCCGCCACCGGGAACCACCAGTTGGACCAACGCCACCCGTGCCCGTCGTGCACTCCCGACTGCCCCGACCAGCCCTCTACGAAGCCTGGCACCGCCTGAACCGGCCCCGGGTCGAGAACATGGGTGCAGACCCCGGAGGCGACCCCGGCTTCTCCATCGTGCACGCCTCCGGGGGAGCGGTTCCCGCCACCCGCCTGCCCCTGGTGGCCACAATCCACGACCTGGGCTGGCGCCACGAACCCGGCCACGCAACCAGGCGGGGCAGGCGCCTCTTTGAGGCATGGCTGGCCGACGCCCGCCGAGCCGACCACGTCAC
>JGI26259J51720_1001028_pt1 | contig 9430 bp, 8 predicted proteins | sample SaaInlV_100m_DNA_5_FD_51720 | JGI IMG/M metagenome (IMG submission 51720) | reverse complement strand
AAGTAGACATTTCTATTTTTTATGTTAGGAAATTAGGATGGGACTTATGCGACAAGTCTCAGACCGCCAACCAGATTGGCGCCCAGACCGAAACCGGCTCCACCGCGAGCGGACTCACCCATGGAAGGGATGAACACATCAAGGATAGCGAAAGTGGCGGCGGCAGTGAGGGCGATCACAATAATCTCCTCCACATTGGGCTGCTTCTTAGGGATAGCGAAAGCAGCAAGGGCAACAACAAGGCCCTCGATCAGATATTTGATAGCACGTTTAACTAGCTCAGTAAGGTCGAACATTGTATTATATTATATTGTAATATAAAAAATATTTTGAATTTCTAAATATTATGAAAACAACTAATCGAAAAAACACTTAAATAGTTCATCTTAATCTACAAATATAGTATAATATGAGTTACGATAAGAAACTCCTCGACGACGGGACCGAAAATCCTAAATATATTGATTTGTGCGATGAAGATCAGTCTATCGCCGGTCAGAAGTTTGCTTGTATGTCTTTCGTTTCTCCTGAAAAGATTTTGAAGAAACGCGAGGTATATCTATTTGACCAGTTTATCAAGAATTGGGAGTTTTCTAAATCTATGGAACGTTATTTTGATTTTATCCATTTTATTGCCTATAAATACAATGTGAAGGTGGAGGGACTGATTGAGGATTTCAATGAGTTTGTGAAGGAGGAGTCTGATAAGTTGAAGAAGAGTGGAATTGAGGACGACTATAAGAATTTCCTAGACAAGCAGGAAGATAAGCTGAATGAGAAGTTCGGTCGCGAACATGCATTCCAGACAAGCGTACGTGGTCTAAAAGTGCGTGGCGTATATCCTAGTCAGGATGAGGCGGAGGATCGCTGCAAGAAGCTGCGTGAGCAGGACCCCAATCACGACATTTACGTTGGTCCTGTAGGTACGTGGATCCCTTGGGACCCTGATGCATACAAGACTGGTCGCGTAGAGCACATGGAGGAGGAGCTAAATGCCCTTCACAAGGAGAAGATGAAGAATGAGGAGATGGCCAAGAAGGAGTTCGAGGAGCGCGTTCGCGATACCAAGAAGAAGGCGATTATGGAGAACATTGAGAAGGCCAAGGCAAGCGGCAATCAGCTTACCCAGACGATTGATGAGGACGGCAATTTGTCTGGCGTCACCGAGAATGTTGACTTTGACTCTCGCGAAGTATCTGATGTGGAGACTACCCAGCTACGCAATGAGCTTCTGATGACCTCTAAGACTCAGGAGGCACAGAATGGTAACATTGATATGATTGTGGAGGATGTCGATCAAGACGACAAGGAGTAATCTGACGTTTTAATCATCAAATAAAAAATAATTTTGTTTTGTAAGTCATAAGCATTTACAAAACAACAATACGTATATTATTTATTGATCATCACTTCTTTGATGACGCTTCTAATAATTTTATCTTTGAATTGGCGAGTTTCCAATTCACCCATGCCGCCTAATATCGCTTGTGTTAGTTGTACATAATCCATATTTTCAGGGGAATCGAATACTTGGTATTCTGGATGTTCGTCCGTCCATTTTTTGATATTTTTGCAATTTTTATTCGATACTTTATCTACTAACCCTTTTAGTGCATCTTTTGAATTGTTTTCTTTGGACCATTCATCATTGTTTCGAATGTATAGGGTTTCCCGTTTCATATCAGTGCAATGAAGAGGACGTTTACATATATCTAATTCTTGTAATTTATTCACCAAAATACGTGAAATACCCCCTACATACCCCAAACGACCGGTCTCCGTAAGATCTTCCATATCTAATTGCATGCTTTCAATAAATTCCGACATATTGATGGCGTCTTTGCATTGTTCGTTCAAAAAGAAATTCAAATTAAACTTCTGGTTGTTGTTAATCGTATTGTTATTGATTGTATTTCCCGTGTGCTTCACCGTATCAATCAGCTGTTTATGTAAACCATGAATTTCTTGCTGTTGTTCCGTTAATAATTCTTTGAATTCCTGGTTTTGTTTCAATATTTCTAACAAATTGTCTTTTGATACCTCACTGGTCGTTTCTTTTGTGTTTTTGTCGTTCATTGGTTCAGATTCTATTACAATTAACTGTTGACTACATTTTTTATTATGCCTCCATAACCCAGTTCGGTCTTTGTATGATTTATTACATAATCTACATTTATGCAGTGGGGATTTTTGGGGACATTCTTGTTGCCGATCCGTTGCTTCCGCATGCTTACGTGTGAGTAAATGTTTACTGAAATCTTTTTTATTGCTTGTATTATAGTAACAATCTTTGCATTCAAAAAATATGGGGATTTTTGGGGATTTTTTGGTGGACATTTGTTGCTGATATATAGCAACATAAAAATCCCCTAAATTGGTTTTCGACAAAATAATAAAAAAAGTATGCAGCCAAATATTTCACTCAAAAATCAAAATCACTGCATTATGCGATGAACCCGTTTTTAGAAAACTCTTTTCCAGAAACTTTCTCACAAAAATGAAAATTGGACATTTTTAAAAATGTCCAAAAGTGCAAAATCAAATATACTTTCCCATGTAAAAAAACGACTAAAATGAAATTAAGTTATATTTTCTAATAATCATCATAATATCTATGGAAACTACGATATAAATGAGGTAGTCATAGGATTGACGTTCTTTGTTTGTAATATACGACATAATATAATAGGGAATGTCCTTGTGGTTCTGATTTTTATCTAATTCACACGCATTGTTGTACCATTCACTAATGATACAATTGCCGAAGATATTCCAACCCGCAATAATGGCGAGAACATAAAATAAATGTACTTCAGGATAACCCAATATTAAAGAACCGAACCACGAATAAATAGAGACGAAGTGATGCAATACACTCACTAGATCTACTTTGATGCTGGGGTTATTACAATCGCTATGAAATTTATCATTCGCGAAGGATAGAAGCGCGACGAAGATAAATATAGCAAGGGGCTTGTGCATTCTATACTATTACAAAATATATTGTGATAACTAGAAAGATAATATTCTGTATTTTTATTCCAATTTGTACACCATAAAATTGAAACAGATACCTCTACATCGGCTATCACAACAAAATAGACACATATCAATATAACAACACAAGATGTTTGGTTCAGCAAACGAGGCAATGTATAACAAATATATGGTGCATTGGACGAAATGGTCCAACATGCGTGCAAGCGTATATAATGAAAATTTATTTATGTATATGATGAATGCGTATCTTCATAATAAAAACCTAGGACCAGCGTTTCACTATGAAAATCTGATGGACATATTGATCACATCTTCTACTAAAAAAAAATCGAAATACGAGAACCTACTAGCAATAAACATTAATCCATTCCTGTCACAAGACGAGAAAAATGAGTATATACGCATATATAATTCTACACAACGTGCTTATACGGCGATGAGCCGATTTGCGTTCATATGGAAATATAAGAGGGCAGTTGTCGGCAATTCAACTGATATGATGATGAACGAGATAAAAAGAGGTGATCGCGGGGTGGTGGAGGTATATCAATCTGGGTCTGTATTCTTATTTCGAACCAGTGAAGTGAACCGCATTGTCGAAAATTCGATATGCAATACTGAATATATGTTTCCAGCACCCAAAACCGTAAAAAACCCGTTTAATAATCTACCGTTTACAAAAGCGAACCTGTATGCAATGTATTTTGGAATGGATAAAATGTTTACAGCCAAGATGCCTATTATATTTTACAACTATTTCGCGTGTAATTTCAATTTGAAGACATTTTATGATAAAAATCAAACTATCATTCGAGACAAAGGAATTAGCGATTATTTAAAAAATACGGAAGAATCGGAACTGTACGACGACGCGTTTGATATGTTAGATTATGTAGAAACTTATACTATCGGGCGAATTCACTTCGATATTTCGGATGAATGTTGTAAATGTTGCATTGTGAAGATTATGAAACCGTATTTGAAATTGTATTTTATCCACAAACATTCCTTAAACAAATATGAGATCAAACAATCGTTTTATGAATTGCGTTATAAACTATTTGGATTGCTGGACCACAACCCTCAGTTCGGACGAAAGCTTCGTGTGCGCTGTAATCCCGGATTGGAGAATAAGCGTACTTACCGAACAAAGTATAATCTGGACCATCCTTGCAATGCGATTGCATTTGATAAGGATAAATACAATGATGCTCATCTGGATGTGTCGTTTGTCGACCAAGAAGAGTACCCATATAATTACGAAGATGGTATTGCAGAACCAATTTTGATGCAACACATTCGCTTCAATCGTAGAGCAGGGAATGTATTAAATGATGAGAGTGTAGTTTCGGAGACAGACTCGGATGATGAGAGTGTAGCTTCGGAGATAGACTCGGATGATGAGAGTGTAATTTTAGAGACGATCGTTCAAAATGATTCATCTGAATTAGAGGAGGGTGAAATATTGGAAGATAACAATGAACCAGAAGTAGAAGTCGGTTTTGAATTGGACTTTACTGGCGATACCAGTGCTGTCCAAGACGACACAGATTTGGAAGATATGGATGAAATAATAGAAAGAGCCACCGAATTATGTGTTAGATTGGACACAACGCTGTTTGAAGAAGCCGACGATAATACAGACAATACCGATGTATAAATTTAATTACCACTTTGTTTTCTTAACATTAATCGATACCGCATTTTTTTTCTTGCTCTTACTTGGGTCATATTCTTCTTCGTCGTCCGAACCCATATTTTTTGATATGTCCCAGAATTCCTTTGAACCTAGACGAAATTTCGGGTGGTCTTCGGCTTTGTACCAAAAAATTTGGTCGGTGAGTTTGTTCGATTTAGAATTGTTGTTAATCACCAAACATTCATAATTTTCAGTTGTTTGGTCCATCACTGTGCAGAAAGATTCGAGGGTTGGGAACATACTCGCATAATTCTCCCAAATACGTTTTCGGTTGGTTAAATAAGGTTCTCTTAGAAGAAATACATAATCTATGTTGGTTCTCAGATTGGGTGGAATGCCAAGTGGATACTGCATCGTGATAATGAGCATGATCTTCCAGTGACGCCCATTCATGAACAAAAGTCGCATCATTTTGTCTCTAGACCAGGAAGCATCGTATAAACAATCATCTAGAATTACAAAGGCTCGTGGGTCAATGGTTGATCTATTATAGGCAGCAACTTCTTTGTTCATTTGTTTTAATACGGTTTTCTGTCTTCGGAGAACATTCTCGATAAGCACTGTATTGTATTCTTCGTGTATAAATAATTTAGGGACATGCTCTGAATAAAAACCNTTTCCAGCTTCTGTTCCAGAAATTACTGTTCCAATTGGGATATCTTGATGATAAAATAATAGATCCCTCACCAAGAAAGATTTACCTGTATCACGTCGACCGATCATTACAATAACCGGACCCTTATTTTCATTTGGCTTGAATGTGATTTCACGCATATTGAATTTTCTCAGTTCTAATGCCATGGTAGAAGTATAATACTAAATACAAACATATTATTAAGTTGATTTAAACGGAAAGATTATTACTTCATAATAAGAAATATTATTAGTTCATAATAAGAAATATAAATATATTCAACTCTTATAAATAAAATCATACTATGTCTAGGTTCTCGTTGCAGGTAATTGAAGACATCGAACGAAACCTTAGTGATTTGAATACATCGAATTTTCACAAAGAGGACAAGGAGTATCCCCAACACTTAATGGAGAACATACAAGAATTTATACCTATATATAATCGTTTTTTGGATGACTGCAGTGACAATACACATACAAATGTGTCCCTAAACCATCGTTATCATATGGTGAGCGGCAATAATTTGTATGATACGAAAGACAAGCAGACAGTTGAACGAAATTTCTTTGTGAAATATTCGCCATTGTTAGATCCGCTTCGATACTTGATAGGTAAATACGACAATTGTGGAGAACATATTCGCATTTTACCATCGGCAAAGAAAAAACACGCGATCAGTAAATTTGACGATGTAAACAATTGTGCATACACTGACGGTTTTTTCTATTATTTGTCGAGCCGATTACAAGAACAATACTATTTTCCGCATGGTATCGATTATTACGGAAGTTATCTGGCGATTCAAAAATATTACAAAATCAACGTAGAAGAGGACCTAGAGTATTTAAGCAATTCTCATTTTTTCAATGAAAATATAAATAAGCGATTTGTGTTAACAAATAATGAATATGAAACGTATGGGGGAAGTTGTAAAAACAAAGAACCCTTGAAGATTGCAAAAACGCTCAAACATAACATTACTTCTTGTTCGCTCGAAGCAATCTCGTTGCCTCACCAGCCAAATGAGAAAGAAGAACATTCCGATGAACTGATTTATGAGAATGCAGAACATACGCACAATACAACACCGGAATCCGGTGCGAGTTCTGAAACCAGCGAAACAAACAGTTCCTTAAATAATAGCAGTGGAACCAGCGAGAACGAGAATGAAGACGAATGGGAAACCGAGGATGACGAAAATACAGAAGACAGTTCACCGTATTCTTCTATCGAAGAAACGCACGCCATTATATACGACTATCCTGTCCAAGTAATATGTCTCGAGAAGTGCGATAATACGCTTGATAACCTATTCGAAAACAATCAAATCAATGAGGAAAATGGTGCGTGTACATTATTCCAAATTGTTATGATACTATTGTGTTATCAGAAGGTATTTCATTTCACACACAATGATTTGCATACAAACAATATTATGTACAATGAAACAGAAGATGCCGATTTGTATTATAAATACAAAAATCAATACTACAAGGTTCCTACNCACGGTAAACTGTTTAAGTTGATTGATTTTGGGAGAAGTATATACAAATTTGATGGAAAGGCATTCTGTAGCGACAGTTTTGCACCATCTGGTGACGCTTCATCNCAATATAATTGTGAACCATATATGAACGAAGAGAAACCACGCATTGATCCGAATATGAGTTTTGATTTGTGCAGGTTGGGTTGCTCTATTTATGATTTTATTATACACGACAGCGACGACAAAGAATACAATGAACTACAAAGAACCATTAAACGATGGTGCACTGACGACAACGGCAAAAACGTGTTGTATAAGAAGAATGGCGATGACCGATATCCAAATTTCAAATTGTATAAGATGATTGCTCGCACCGTGCACGCTCATACACCTGAAGAGCAATTGCAGTGTGATTATTTCAAACAATTTGCTTGCGAGAAACCAGACGGGTCTTGTGAAATTATCGACATAGACAGTATGGTATATCACGGATAAAGGGTTTCATATATTTTCACACGTAAAAGTATAAAGGTGTTCTCTAGTAATAAGATATGAATGAAAATATTGATTTTATGAAAAGATGCCGTCAAATAGCATCCGCAATGAGAAAACAAGAAATATGGCGTCAAAAACAGATAGATATATATTACCGGAAAGGACGACCACTTTTCAAAACAGATAAGAAAGTTCTATAGTAAAATATACAGGTTACTATAGAATCAAGGACAATTTATTTCATATATTGCTGTTTAAACTCTTCCACGCTCATAATCGGAATATTCATTTCCTTCGCTTTGTTGAGTTTATTGGATACTTCTTGTGTATTCTTGGTAACCACTGCTAAAATACCCTTCTTTACATTGTCCACCAACTCACCACCGTTATTTTTTAGTGCTGCAATAATATCTGCGTCTCGAACCTTGGTCATAACTACTTTTTGATTATATAGTGGATGACTTGTATTTACGCGTTTGGACGATGGCTCTGGTGCACGTTTTTCAACCAATTTATGTTCTAGACCCGTATTTTTCAAAAACTGCACAAAACTGTCCATATTGTTTACAAAGCTGGTTGCATTTTCTTTACCAATTCCATTGATTGTTTGTAGACGGGCCATATTTTCTTGTTTAGAATGAGAAGATGTGAATATATCAGGGAATGCCTCCATAATGGGTGTGATTTTCCTCTCTCCCAGTCCTCTTCCAAGCACATTGGACGCAACCGCAATCTTTGCGATATTTGCATTACGCACTTTGTCTTGAATACTATTGTATACCTTTTCAGCCATTTTATCTTTAAAACCGTCTACTTTATTGAAGTCCTGTTTNGTCATACGCAATATCTTGGGAATACTATTGTATCCAGCATTTATAATGCGCTTTACATTTCCACTAGACAAACTTTCCACTTCAAGCGTTGTAAAAAAATTCGTGATGCGCTTTTCTAGCAGTGTTTCATTTGTATCGAAATTATCAATCATGATATCAATATGGGTATTATTCCATGTATAGGGCACGTTCGGCATCTTCGCATTTTCAGCCGGAGCAATAACAGATTTGATATATGGAATTACATCGCCACTGCGTATAAGTTCAATGATCGCACCCACTCCAATTTTGTTTGTTTCAATAAAATTACCATTGAAACCAGTTGCGTGTTTGATGGTTACACCACCCAATTTGATAGGTTCTATTTCCACACGTGGTTTTAAATAACCAGTTTTACTCACATTCCATTCCACGTCTACGACTTTGGCTTCCGCAACCTGGTCGGAAATAACCATTTTGAATGCAAATGCGTGTTCCGGGTTTTTGTTTGTGCGAGGATAGATGTGGTCATCGCCAACAATGATTCCGTCAATCTCATATATATGATTGGTTCTCCAATCAACCAAGATAGACGATAAATATTCATTGGTGATATTTTTTTGAGAAGTATGTTGCACAACCTGAAATGATAGTTCTTGTAATTTTTTCATTTGGGAACTGGGTTTCAAAGAAGGAACAATCATTTCATATGCAACAAAATCCAAATCGTGAATTTTTTTGTCTACTTGTTTGCTATTAATAATACCGGATACCATATTGCGAGGATTCGCGAAAGAATGTTTGTATTTCTGGTCGAATGTTTGCTTTTTAATAATGAATTCACCTCGGACTGCAACATTGTTGACTTTGGGTAATTTCAAATAAGGAATTAAATGAGATATGTCTTGACCAATTTTACCATCACCCCGAGTGTATAACTTTGGCGTACTACCTTGTGTACTATATAAACCACTTACTCCATCCAATTTACAAGACAATACATAAGGACCGTTATACTTCTTCTTCCATTTGTCTAGAATATTCGTATCTGGCTTGATTTTGTCCATAGAAGGCATATGAAACGGAAGGTCAACTTTGTTTCGACCAACAGGAGCACCGATTTGTTGCAAGACTTCATTTCGTTCATATTTGGTTTCAGCGTATTCTTTGACAATATCAAATTCATTATCGGTTAATAACGGATTGTTCGAATTATAATATGCGTCGTTTGTTTGTGAAATGATTTCCATAATGGTTTCTTCATTGAGTTTCTTCAAAACAGACAATCCATTTTGTTTGAA
>JGI26259J51720_1001015_pt1 | contig 9544 bp, 10 predicted proteins | sample SaaInlV_100m_DNA_5_FD_51720 | JGI IMG/M metagenome (IMG submission 51720) | reverse complement strand
AAAAGTTGGTTTAACTTAGGGGTGTAGCGGTATAAAAGTGACGACAAAATGACAACATTGAAGCGATAAAAACGGCTTAAATCGTTTTTAAATCTCTTGAAATGCTTTAGTAGCGCGGTTTTGGCGCTTATAGGGAGTTATAAGTCAGACTGTTAATCCGTTTGTTTTTAACTTTGACTAACTTCTACAGGTCTTACTCCATAAGGGATTCCAGGTGAATCCCTTTTTTACGTCTATTGAAAGTGTCAACCATTATTGTTATTTGGTTGACACTTTTGTATATAACTATTTAGGGTGGTTGTTAATGGCTGTTAAAAATGGGAGAATTGTACTCCTTAAATCAAAGTATTTGCATAGATAGTTGGTGATTTGTGTCATTGAAACTCTGCAAAAAAAAGCCGGAAAATAAAAAAAGAATTAAACTTGAGCGAGCTTCTCAACAGCAAGTTTGATGTTATCCATGCTGGTTGCGAATGAAAATCTTACGTAACCAGGTGCGCCAAAAGCAGAGCCCGGAACCAGGGCGATGTTTAGTTTTTCTAGGCAGTAAGTGGAGAATTCCACGTCATCTTTTAGACCTAAGCGTTTAATCAAGCCCTCCACTCTAGGGAAGGAATAAAATGCACCTTGTGATCTAGGACACTCAACACCATCAATAGCATTTAGTGCGTTGACAATATATTCGTGACGCTCTTCAAATGCACTAACCATGATATTAATAATACTTTGGTCGCCATTGAGCGCCTCTAAAGCTGCCGCTTGAGCAATTGAACAAGGGTTAGAGGTTGATTGGCCTTGGATCTTTTTCATGGCTTTAATGATAGCTTCTGGACCACCTGTATAACCAATGCGCCAGCCAGTCATGGCGTAACCTTTAGATACGCCGTTAAGAATAATGGTGCGATCTTTTAAGGCAGGTTCAGCCATGACGATATTGATAAAATCTTCATTACCCCAGCGAATGTGCTCGTAGATGTCATCAGTAATAATAAGCACCTGAGGATGTTTTATAAGAACATTTGCCAAGGCTTGTAACTCAGCTTGTGAGTAAACTGCACCAGTAGGGTTGGACGGGCTGTTAATAATAAATAGTTTGGTTTTATCGGTAATGTTTGCTTCTAGCTGCTCAGGTGTGATTTTAAAATCTTGCTCCAATCCAGTTTTAACAACAACTGGTGTGGCGTCAGCTAAAATCACCATATCTGGGTAGCTTACCCAGTAAGGAGATGGAATGATAACCTCATCTCCTTCGTTAAGCACCGCTTGACACAAATTATAAAATACCTGTTTACCACCTGAAGACACCATCACTTCAGTAGCTGAGTAGTCTAGGTTATTCTCACGTTTGAATTTGTCAATAATGGCCTGTTTTAAAACAGGTGTGCCATCAACTGCTGTGTATCTGGTTTCACCGTTGTTGATCGCCTGAATGGCTGCTTTTTGAATATTAATAGGAGTATCAAAATCTGGCTCACCAGATCCCATTGATACAATTTGCACTCCTTGAGCCTTTAATTCTCCTGCTTTTGCAGTGACTGCAAGGGTTGCTGAAGGTTTGACTTTTTGAACTCTTTGAGAAAGGAATGCTGACATGATTATTGATAAGAAATAGATTAAAATTGAATGTTTTATGTTAATGAAAAATCACAGTAAGTGGGCAATAAATTTCAACTAGAATCACAATTTTCCCCAAGTGGAGATCAACCGAGTGCCATTAAGGCGTTGGTTGATGGAATTAATGCTGGAGAGAAGTTCCAAACCTTGCTAGGGGTTACCGGTTCGGGCAAAACATTTACACTGGCCAATGTGATCAAACAGACTAAGCGTCCTAGTTTAATCATGGCGCCTAATAAAACCCTGGCCGCTCAACTGTACGCTGAGATGAAGGAGTTCTTCCCAAATAATTCAGTGGAATATTTTGTTTCGTATTATGATTATTATCAGCCAGAGGCTTATGTGCCGGCGTCTGATACTTTTATCGAAAAAGATTCTTCGATTAATGAGCAAATTGAGCAAATGCGCCTGTCAGCCACCAAATCTTTATTGGAGCGTGATGACGTAATTATTATCGCCAGTGTATCGGCTATTTACGGCTTGGGCGATCCTGAAAGTTATATGTCGATGCTGTTGCATTTGAGTGTGGGAGAGGTGTCTAATCAAAGAGAGATATTGTCGCGCCTTTCACAAATGCAATACACGCGCAATGATGTTACTTTGCTTAGAGGGTGTTTTCGGGTTAAAGGGGAGGTGATTGATATTTTCCCGGCCGATTCTGAAGAGCAGGCATTGCGTATTGAGATGTTTGATGAAGAAATTGAAAGGCTGTATTGGTTTGATCCTTTGACAGGTGAACGGCTTAAATCTTTACAGCGAATTACCATTTATCCGCAAACGCATTACGTAACGCCAAAATCTAAGATTTTAAATATGCTCGATGATATTAAAGATGAGCTAAAAGTTCGAAGAAAGAGTTGCTTTCTTTAAACAAACTAGTCGAAGAACAGCGCCTAACTCAGCGTGTGCATATGGATATTGAAATGATGCGCGAGCTGGGTTATTGTACTGGTGTTGAAAATTATTCGCGTTATTTATCTTCACGCAAACCAGGCGATCCACCGCCAACTTTGCTTGATTATTTACCTGAAAATTCATTGATAATTTTGGATGAATCACACGTCACTGTTAGCCAAATTGGCGGCATGTATAAGGGTGATCGGGCGCGTAAAAAAACCTTGGTAGAGTTTGGCTTTCGCCTGCCTTCTGCACTGGACAATCGCCCTTTAAAATATAACGAATTTGAAGATCGAGTTCATCAATGTATTTTGGTTTCAGCAACTCCATCCCAATATGAATTTGATGTCTCTAGTACGATTGCAGAACAGGTGGTGCGCCCAACTGGATTATTAGATCCTGAAATAGAGGTTCGTCCAGTTGGCACCCAAGTTGATGATTTACTCAGCGAAATTAATAAGCGTGTTAAAGTGGGTGATCGAGTGCTAGTTACCACGCTGACTAAAAAGATGTCCGAGCAACTCAGTGACTATTTAAATGAGCATGGTGTTAAGGTTCGATATCTACATTCTGATATTGATACAGTTGAGCGAGTGGAAATTATTCGAGATTTGCGTTTAGGGGTGTTTGATGTTCTAGTTGGTATTAACTTACTGAGAGAGGGTTTGGACATTCCTGAGGTATCTTTAGTGGCGATATTGGACGCTGATAAAGAGGGTTTTTTACGTTCTGAAAGGTCACTGATTCAAACCATGGGTAGGGCGGCTAGAAATGTTAATGGTAAGGCGATTTTCTGTATGCTGATAGAATCACTAAGTCGATGAAAAAAGCCATGGATGTAACCTCTGACAAGACGTGAAAAGCAAAAGCAGTATAATGATAAAAACAACATCACGCCTCGAGGAGTTGTAAAGCCGATTATTAACATCCTGGAAACAGATGTAACCAGTGCAGATATAGAAGAAAATAGTGATGAGCAAATGGTGGTTCAATTGTCTCCTGTGCAGCTGGCTAAAGAAATTAAGCTATTAGAAAAGCAAATGTACAAACTGGCCAGTGATCTTGAGTTTGAGCGTGCTGGCGAGGTGCGTAACCAGATAAAGAAATTAAAAGATTCTCAATTTAAAGCAGCCCTATGAATACCGATTTAAACATTACTGAAATTTTTTATTCACTGCAAGGCGAGGCAAGAGAGGTAGGATTGCCAAGTATTTTTGTCCGCTTAACAGGCTGTCCTTTGCGCTGCACTTATTGCGATACTGAGTATGCTTTTAAGGGTAATAATCTCATGAGTATAGATACAATTATGAGTGAAGTTTCTCAGTATAACACTCGCTATGTTTGTGTTACAGGTGGCGAGCCGTTGGCACAAATTAATTGCCATATTTTGCTAGATACACTGATAAAAAACAACTATCAAGTGTCACTAGAGACCAGTGGCAGTATTGATATAAAAGAGGTAAATCCGGGTGTTTCTATTGTTATGGATGTTAAAACCCCTAGCTCAAATGAAGCGGGGCAAAATTTGTATAGCAATATTAAGGAGTTACAAATCAAAGATCAGCTTAAATTTGTGATTGGATCGCGCCATGATTTTGACTGGAGTGTCGATATCTTAAGCCAATACCCAACTCAGGCGGGCGTGTTATTCTCCCCTGTATTTGATCAAATAACCCCAACCCAATTAGCTAATTGGGTTCTTGAATCTCAACTAAATGTGCGCATGCAAGTGCAGATGCATAAAGTACTTTGGGGTGAAGAAAAGGGTAAGTAAGACTTTTAGTAAACAGTTATTTTATTAACTAAAGGGGTTATTTTGCCAGTTTTGGAATGGAAATAATCAGACAATTGTCTTTAAACTCTGCGTTAATATTGTTTGTATCCGCATCAACAGGTAATGAATAAGATTGTGAGAATTTACTTGATGAAGTGCGAGAACTGTTGTTTGTCCGTTCAGTTTTTTGCACATTACCATTAATATGGATCATGCCATCTTTACTGGTTATATCTAGGTTTTCTTTGGCTAAGCCATTAACTTCAACTTCAATCATGTATCGATTAGATTGGCGATCAAAAAAACGTTTAGTTTGTGCGCCAAACATGCTTTGATTTTGTGTAGCACGCATTTCATTGTTAAATTGTTGAAATTGCTTGTTAAAGTTTGACCAGACACTATTATTAAAAAAAGCATCTTGGAATGGCTGATTGGCCATGGCGCCACTTGACACTAGCAGTGCGGCTAATAATGTATTTTTCATACCTCTCCCCAGATAATAAATGAAACTACAGAATCTAATATAAAGTAAATGGCCATATTTATCAAGGAGCAATGTAAACCTTAACTACTAAAACGAATTAAGACAATTTATCGTCAGCGACATGGTACTTTGGATCTTCTAAAATATTAACCTCAACCAAGTTTTTAGCAGTTTTTAATAGTAGTCGGCATTCGGCGCTTAAATGTTGAAGGTGTAGAGTTTTTCCTACTCTTTTATAACGCTCGGCTAATTTATCAATCGCTTGAATGGCAGAGTGATCTAATGCTCTAGCATCTCCAAAATCAACATACACATCATCTGTATCTGATTTAGGATCAAATAATTCTTGGAAGTGTTCTTTTGAGGCAAAGAATAAAGTGCCTGTAATTTTGTAGACATTATCACCATGATCATTTTGTTCTTTCTTGATGTAAATCTTACTGGCTGATTCCCAGGCAAAAGATAGGGCGGATAAAATTACACCAACAACCACTGCTAAGGCTAAGTCACTGGTCCATAGAGTGATTACTGCTACTGATATTCCAGCAATGATATCGAGTACTGGAATCTTGCCAAATAACTTCAACGTACACCATTGGAATGTTCCAATAACCACCATCATCATTACGCCAATCAATACAGCAATAGGAATCATCTCAACGTATTCAGATAAGTAAACAATAAATACTAACAATGCTAGAGAAGCAACAATGCCTGATAGACGACCGCGACCGCCTGATTTGACATTAATAATACTTTGACCCACCATAGCACAACCACCCATGCCACCAAAAAGACCAGTTGCTGAGTTTGCAAGACCTTGACCAATACTTTCACGATTTGGCTGTCCTGTGGTTTCTGTTAGGTCGTCAACAAGATTTAAAGTTAACAGGCTTTCAATTAAGCCAACCGCTGCTATTGTTATTGCAAATGGCAATATTACCTGTAGCATTTCTAAATCAAATGGCACGTCAGGGATGTGGAATGGAGGAAGGCCACCTTTAATAGAGGCTATATCACCAACAGTGCGTGTTTCGATACCTAGGGCGATTACTGCGATAGTTCCAGCAATAACAGCAACCAAGATTGCAGGTACAGTCTTGGTAATTTTTGGCAAGAAATGAATGACTGCCATGGTTATTGCAGCAATAGCCAGCATAATTAATAGTGGCTCGCCAGTAATCCATGTGCCGTCTTCTAGCTCAAACTGCTTGATTTGCCCAGCAAAGATAACCAAAGCAATACCATTTACAAAACCTAAAAATACAGGATGAGGCACTAGACGGATGAACTTGCCCAGTTTAAGTGCACCAAATAATATTTGAAAAATTCCGGCCAAAATTACTGCTGCGAATAAATATTCCGTGGCTTGTTCGAGTGTCCCACCTTGTTCAAGAATCATGGCAATTAGAGGGGCAACCACCACAGCTACCGCACCAGTTGCGCCAGAAATCATACCTGGGCGACCACCTGCGATTGATGTCACTAAGCCAATAGTGAATGCGGCGTACAAACCAACCAGCGGATTAACACCTGCAATTATGGCAAAAGCCACCGCTTCAGGTACTAGTGCCAAAGCAACGGTTAGGCCCGATAAAATATCATTTTTAGGATTTGTAGAGGCGTATTTATTAATCAATGAAAACAGCATGTTTTTCCTTGTTGGTGAATTTAAAGTAAAAATTAATTATGTACTAGAACCTGGTACAACAGGCGTTGAAGACTTGACGTTAGTATTTTGTGCACGATGGCGCATCACATGATCCATAATCACCATTGCTAGCATAGCCTCGGCAATTGGTGTTGCGCGAATGCCAACACAAGGATCATGACGACCTTTGGTGACAACCTCAATTGGACTGCCGTCTTTATCAATACTTTCAATTGGCAGGCGCAAGCTAGAAGTAGGTTTAAGCGCCATTGATACTAATAGATCTTGGCCAGAAGTAATACCGCCCAATGTGCCACCAGCATGATTGGATTTAAATCCGTCTATGGTAATCGCATCACGGTGCTCTGTGCCTTTTTGAATAACTGATTCAAAACCAGCGCCAATTTCCACACCTTTAACGGCGTTGATACTCATCATTGCATGGGCTACATCAGCCTCAATACGATCAAAGATTGGTTCACCAAGCCCTACAGGCATATTAGTAGCAACCACATTAACACGAGCACCAATTGAATCGCCAGATTTTCTCAGGGCGTCCATGTATTCCTCCAGCTCTGTAACTTTACTGGCATCAGGGCAGAAAAATGGATTGTTGTGTACTTCAGACCAATCTAGCATTTCAGCTTCAATGGGCCCGAGTTGTTTTAAATAGCCTTTAATTTCAATGCCTAAATTTTCTTTTAAGTATTTTTTGGCGATACCACCACAAGCAACACGCATTGCAGTTTCTCTCGCAGATGATCTGCCACCACCACGATAATCTCTAAAGCCATATTTTTGATCATAAGTATAGTCAGCATGGCCTGGGCGGAAAGTGTTGGCAATATTGCCATAATCTTTAGAGCGTTGATCAGTGTTTTGAATGATCAATGCGATAGAGGTGCCTGTAGTTTTACCTTCGAAGGTGCCTGATAAAATCTTGACTAAATCTTCTTCACGACGCTGTGTCGTATGGCGAGAAGTACCTGGCTTTCTTAGGTCTAAATCGCCTTGTAAATCAGCTTCGCAAAGATCCATTCCAGGAGGGCAACCATCAACAATACCAACTAAAGACTCGCCGTGAGATTCACCCGCCGTGGTGATTGTAAATAATTTTCCAAAAGAATTGCCCGACATACGGTTAACCTAAGTATTTAATATGGGTTTGATTATACCTAGCTGGAGGTTTATTTCGCCAGTTTGTTATATAGCCATGCCAAAACTAAGCCACCAATAGCAGCATCAACAAATGCCCACACCATACCAATTAAGATTCCTGTCAAGCTGAGTGAATAGCCTAGATAAATGCTTGAAAAAAAGCTGGTTATATTATGTAAATAGCTATCAGAAAATAGAGCCACAATCGAGATGAACAATATTGCCAATGACCATAGAACTCCTAAAGAGAGTGCCAAGGCCTTGGTGTCGAGTTTTTGATGCATAATTCAGTTTTGTGGTTAGTTAAATGTATTGTACGACTAAAAACTACTGTGTATTAGGCTTAATGCCAACTATTTTGGTTATCAAAAGCATGAGTACACCACTGAATACAAGGGCGGCCGTCACGTACAGTGCATGATTATAATTGCCCGATTGCTCAGTTAGTGTTACAGCGTATAAAGGTGCGCTTACTTGCCCAATACCGTAGGCAACGGTGAGAGCACCCATTAGCATAACTGGATTATCACCAGCAATCTTACCGCCTAAATGCATAAAAAGTGCCACTAGCCCCACAAACGTGCCACCATACAAAATACCGGATAATAGATTTAAATAAAGATTGTGACTTAAAGTTGGGATCAAAATACCAATTATTTGAATACTCATGGCAATGATAATAATATTAACACTGCCATGTTGATGCGCTAGACGCATCCAAATAATTGAAGAAGGGATTCCAGCTAGGCCCACTAATAACCAAGTTGAGCCAGCAAAAGACTCGAGCCCTGGCAGTGATTGAATAATGGTTGGTAAAAAAGTGCCTTGAACCACCATCCCTACACCTTCGGTAAAATAAGCCAAAATTAAGATGATTACAAAACTAGAAAACAATTTTTTGTTCAAGGTGTGGGTGACTGTGTTTGCCTGAATTTTTTGATGGCTGGATAAAATATACCAAGGATAAGGTGAGACTAGTGCGGCGCTAAGTGCTAGCATTAGCCAAGAGGCTTGCCAAGAATTTTCAGTTAAAACCAATCTGGCAATAACATCTGCCAGTGCCAAGGCAATGGCAATGCCAGAAAAGTAAATCCCCATTGCTTTGGTTTTATCTTTAAAGTCAAGCTTAACCATTACAATTGCTGCACCCACAACCAGTGTCATAGCCGCACCAAAACCTGCCAAGATTCTACTAAAGATTAGCCATAAATCAGAGGTGGTAATCCCCATAATAATTGTTGTAATAACACACAGAATTAAGCCAAATCTGAAGTATTTAATTTTAGTATTAATATCTTTTATAAAAACGGCAAATAACGCACCCAGCAAATAACCAACGTAATTAGTTGAAGCCAAGATACCAGAGAAAGTGAGCGACAAAGCTTGGTCGGCCAACATGGAAGGTAGTAGCGATGTATAAGCAAAGCGAGCGACACCAACACCAACAAACAGACCTATAATTCCGGCTAACAAAATATTAAAATTATTGTTTTTATCTAGTAAATTAATGCGACTCACAATGTACGGACTGATTCAATTTAAATATCAGTATACAGCTAACAGTACAGCTTAAATATTGCTTATCATGTTAATATATCGCATTTTAAAAACTTATTCAGATGATGGTCAAATATACTCAGCTTGGTAGTAGTGATTTAGTGGTGTCAAATATTTGCCTTGGAACCATGACGTTTGGTCAGCAAAATACTGAAAAAGAAGCGCATCAGCAGCTTAATTATGCGATAGATCAAGGAATAAACTTTATTGATACCGCTGAGATGTACCCTGTGCCGCCACGTGAAAACACTGTCTATTCCACCGAAAATATTGTGGGTGGTTGGATAAAAAATAATTCAAGAGATAAAATTATTTTAGCCACCAAGGCAGCCGGCAGTGCACGCGGCATGCCTTGGGTTCGAGATGGTGAGCATGCCTTTAATCGTACCAATTTGCGTAGTGCTGTGGA
>JGI26259J51720_1000993_pt1 | contig 9690 bp, 9 predicted proteins | sample SaaInlV_100m_DNA_5_FD_51720 | JGI IMG/M metagenome (IMG submission 51720) | reverse complement strand
CTATTTTTTCCTGTTTTCTCTGTGTATCTATGTATATGCAATCCAGTATATTTGACCTCTCGAATTCCAGCGTCTCCTTTTATTTAGATAATGTCTTGGACACACAATCACACACTTATTATAAAATTATTACGTTGTCCGCTATTCCTCCTGGACCTATCGCGGATATGGTCATTTCAAAGAGTTTTCCTCCTTTGTCCGAGTTCCAAACTCGTCCGTCATGGGACCATTATGGGTCTTCTTGTAAATACGCATTGTTACGTTATCCTAAGGGAGATGCTCGAGGAGGCACGTCTTTTCCACAAGACTTCATGATGCAACAAGACATTCCCTCNTTGTTGGCTTATTTGACTTCCAATGGNTACAATGTACAAACCGACTTGTCTACACTCATTACCAACCAAGGTCTTCATAGTCACAGCGCAGCATCACGCAAATTTATCTGTTTTGCTAGTTATAGTTCTTGAGATTTGTAGGTGGAATTTTCTTATATCTCTATTATAATAACATTGTTCCTACGTGTCGGTATTTATGGTTGGTAAATCACTATTTAACAATACTACACAATGCGTCTTTTCTCGCTCTTTGTTGAATCCTATTTCATTGGGTCAAACTACCTCCGTTTCGTCGGGGGATATTGACTTGATTAGCACCGCATTTTATGACATTCTGAAAATCATTGAATCTATGTANGGAGCAAATATGGCATCGAAAAANTATGAAGAAATTCCCAATAATTATGACCAATATATACAACTGCACGACTCACTACAAGAGTTACAAGCGCAAACTACCAATAATGACCTTACCTTGTTGTTGCAAATCGCAGAACATACTTTGGTCGGCGCCATGAATTCTTACACGGTTTATGGTGAAAATGTATTGCTCCGTATTGACAAAGCCGCATTGGAAGCTCGTGTCAGTGAACTCTTGAATAAAGCCAATGTGGAAACTGTCAATGACGCTGAGACTGATAGTAATCTGGGCATCGTTCGCTCCTTCCGATTGGCTCCCGTATTTAACTATTATATTATGATTTATGGTATGCCCACTTGCGGTCTTGGTTTTGACCCCGTGAAAATTTCTTTCTTAGTTGATATCTTGACCGAGAAGGGCATTGACCCATATACGTAGATTTGCTTTCTTGTATTTTATTTTTTATTTCCTATACATTCATTACCTATGCTCTGTAAAATTGAAAATTTCTGCGTGGATTATTCTAATTATAATTAACCTTCTACAACAAAAATGGCCACTTATCAGAAACCTCTTCATGTTCGCAATTTAAATGTGGATACCAACGTTCCACATGTAGAAGCCCCTCGTTCTTCCAAATCACGCGCTCCATATTGTGGCGTCTGTTTTAAAGCAAAACAACCCGCATCGGTCTACAATAGTCATTGGACTCGCATGAATCCAAACCCACGTAGTCCGATTACTTGTCCTCTCATTTTACAAACTATTTGTAATTATTGTAAAAACAAAGGCCATTCCGCCAAACATTGTCCGGTTGCTGCGAAAAAAAATGAACATAGACGTCAACGCGCTTCTTCTATCAGTTCCAACGCATCTTCTCAAAATAGCATCGCATCTTCTCCTAATGAAAGGGGGTCTTGGTTACAAGCTGCTATGAAATCTGTTCCACCCGAGATAAACAATGTTCTTGGTTCGGACAAAGAAAACCCCGCCGAGAGACGACTNAGTTTGGACAATCCNTCATTTGTCCGTACCGACAACGCGTTTCCTTCGCCACCCAAATTACGTAGACAGAGAAAAACGTGGGATTGGAATGACGACGTCGACACCGACAATGAATAAAAAATACAAACAAAAAACAAAAACGAAAGATGTTCCTATATTGATGTGTTGTTCATTTTTATCTCTTCGTTTTCTTCTGCGTGTTTCGCGTTTTCATGTAGTCTCTATACAATACTCTATGAAAATCGGTTCTTCTTTCGCCACTTGATGATTTCCCACATGAATTTCTTGGCACATCGTTTCGCACCACTGGATGGTCATCCATCCGCATATAGACCTTCTATTCTATAAAATTGATTTCTTTTGATAGAATCCTCTTCTATNCATCAAAACACGCTGTTATCGTATAACCAATTCTTCAACTCATTATGGGCGAACTCCTCATCGGTGGAATCTTCTTCGCAATTATTGCTTTGATGGTATTGGGAAAAGCATCTGCTGGTTCCAATCAAGTCAGTCCCTATTCTGGATAATCATTCTCTGTATTGTTTGTACATAAAAAACACTCCTCTTTCAGTTTGAGGATTGTTTTTTTTTTGGTTTTTTGGTTTTTTTGGGTTTTGGTTTTTTGGGTTTTGGTTTTTTGGGTTTTTGGGGGATTTTTAAAATAAATTTATTGGCAAATCGTTTCGTACAAATGTACATACACCGTTTTCGTCCCATTTTACTTGAACTGTCTTGATTTCCACTCCGTTCTTCCATGCCGTCTGGACTGCGTGCTTGTATAGAGGGTCGATGTTCGATGGTTGGAAACTCGTTGCGTCGCTGCGCTGTATCATAAAGCAGAGAATACATCGCTTGTCTGTCGTTTCTGCTAACTCTTGGAGTTCTTGAATGTGTTTCAACGCACGAGGACTCACCAAATCTGTATTGTTCTTCTTATACCCATCTGGAAAATACGCTATTTTTTGGTTGAATTGTTTTTGGTCTTCTGGTAACTCTTTCAGTAATTTCTTTTTCTCTTTTTTGGGAGCGTCTACATAGTCTGCTAGCGGCACCGATTTTATTTCCATCACGAATTCTCTTCCGTTTTCGTCTACCCCCACAAAGTCAAAACGCGAATTGAGTAGCATCACTTCTCGCTTGTAACTCTGAACATTGTTCAGGTTGTCTATACAATTGTATTCGAGACAACGCTCCGCAATGGTTTCCGACAGCTTCGGGTTGATGCCGATGATTTCTTGGTTGTCACCTTCTTGGTAGATTGACAATTCTACACGATGCGAACTTTTTGCCGTTGTTGACTCGATTTTTGACAATATCACATTACACTCCTTTTCCGCAAGCCCACAACATCCGAGAGACGGCGTATGGGCGAGGATTTCTCGCGCGGTTTCTCCTCCTGGCGAATTGATGATTGCGTCTGCCATATAAGGAGTCTTGCAGTGTTGCGATGGACGCTTCACGATGATTCCTTGGACAGGTTCCGGGATTTGGTATAATATTGTTGACATTTCGATTCTTGGTGAGTTGAACTTGATTTCTTGCATTGGTTGATTACTGTGTATCTATTCAGTGTATTCATTTCATTCAATTTTATAGGCGATGATTGAATGAAATCAGAGAACGTTGGTCCCTCTTTTATTGGTATCTTATTTTATTGTTCTTGGTTCTCAAATGTCCACGTCCATTGTATAACGAAGGATGAGCGTAAACACAACTGCGTGCACGGCAATACCTACATATGTGGGGCATCCACATGCATTCGCTATATTTCCGAGAACATTTCCAAATAATTTTTGTGTTAATTGATAAGTCATGGGGTTTACCACGATGAGGAAAATGAGCGTGGTCAACAGTGTATATCTCCATTTGTCGGCATTTGAGGGTTTGCATTCGCATTTTGGACACATAGAAGTCATCTTGTGTATTATATAATATAGATAGAAATTAATTACATATATAATATATATTCTCAGGTTCTCTCTTGTCCAGTTTCCAGATGGGTTCAGAGAAAAGGTTTCTCATAGTCATTTGAAGTTTTGTATTTTCTCAAAGAGGTTTCTCAATTTCATTGTTTGAGAACATTCATGGGTATTATTATTATTATTTATTGATTATTATTATTATTATTATTATTATTATTATTATTTATTCGTAAATTAATTAAATGATATTATTATAGTTATCTATTTCCATTTATTCTAGCTCAATATTATGTGCAGTTCTAAGAAATTCGTATTGGTTTACAAGTCCAATGTTCAGGTTCTCGATGATTATATAGATTCTCTCAATATATTCAAGGAGGTTATCGAGATGAGCGAGTTCGCAACGAAATACAGTGAATATCTGAAGCCCGACGTGATTATTGTTTTTACCCAAATGTGGTTAGATTTGGAGAACTTTCCGCCAGAAATATATAAAGCTTCCAATTTCATCTTTTTAAATGTAGAGAACTTAACGGAACAAAAACGTATGGACCATGTTATGCAGTTTATTCGGCGCGGGGTCAAAGTGGCCGATTATAGTTTGGCGAACATTGAAGTCATGAAGACCTATGCGAACGAGAACAATATCGAGATGTCGGCGCCTATTTATTATTTCCCGTATCAATACAACAACAAAGAAAACGTATTATTGGAGAACCGCGAACGCGTATATGAATATGATGTGGGGGTCGTCAACGCATGTCCCAAAAAAGACGCATCTGTTAATTCGGCATTAACGTATAAACGCACACAAGTATGGGAAGACCTACAATTCTCGGGATTGTCTTGTTTGAATATTCTCGGTTGGGGCGCAGAACGCGACGCATTGATTAAAAAATGCAAGGTCATTGTGAATGTTCACCATTTCGAATGCTACAAGATTTTTCAACACATCCGGTGTGACCGTCTCGTTTTTGCGAACAAATTGATTGTTTCCGAGAACTCATTATGTGTGAATGATTTGGATATTAAAAACCATGTATTGTGGTCCGATTACAAAAACATAGTGCACACCACCATGAAAACAGTCGAAAACTTTGACCACTATATGGACATTATTACTAACATGGAAACCACTGGGATTGCTGTGGGCAGGGCACGGATTTTGGAACAAACTGTCTGTGAGATTGAGAAAATCTCTTCTTGATTTTATTAATTACGTATATAGATTGTATATACGTAATCCTCATTGTTTACAAATGGGTCCTTTCATATTGTATATCGTTTGCTTTTCAGCGAGATGGAATCAAACGACCCTTCCCCTTGACTTTCTATTCGTGTATTGACAAATCGTAAATTTGGCGTTTTACACTTTACACAATGATCCAAATTTGGTACGTCCTTACATAAACAATGATAATGAAAACGTTTGTTACATACGCACAATATATATATTTCACATTTAACTCACATCTACATAACTCACATTCTAAGTATCCGTCGTTTTCTATTGTTAGACAGTTTCCCATAGATATTGTCTCTCTATATATTGTCTAGATATTTTTATATAAGTTTTCTCGTGTTTGTTTTCTCGCGTTTGTTCACACCGATTATACTGTCTCTCGCTGTATCGGTTAGTGAGCACGTTTATTCTTTTTGTGAACTATATAAACAATGGTTGCTACGTTATGTATACACAATTCGTTTCGTAGAGTGATTTTTGATATGGGAAAAATGACGAAGATTGATAAGGCTAAGAGAGATGCCCCTTTCCGGGAGATGGAGGATATTGCCAAGGACAAGAATGTATGCGATGAAACGTTGATTCGTAATTATACACGCACATTTACTTTGGCGATTCGTCAGAAAAAGTATGCCGAGGCAATGAGGTATGGCGACATCTTGTCCAGTTATTATCGCACGTATGATATGCATTCTCGTTTGCTGAGTTTGAAGAACCATATGATAGATGTTCATAAGCAATTGTCCCGTCAGACAAAGGCGCGTGTTGCTGATAAGGCGCGTATTAAGGCAGGTCCTAAGCGTGTCAAGAAGTCGGAGGCGGAGTCGGAGTCAGAGTCGGATGAGGTCACGCAGTAAGGAAATCACACAATATAAAAATACTTTGTACACGATGTAGAAAGTATTTTTATCAGCGCATTCAATACACATTTTTATAAAAGTTGGGTCGTTGGACTCTTTCTGCGCAACGACGATGATATTTTTGATGCATGTTTTATGATATATGCTGGTCGAACAACTTGTTTATAAGGGACGGAATGTTCTGTATTCATTGCCTTGCGTTTGATAATACAAAACGTATGGATGTTACTTAGGTCGTTCATGTTGTGATTCTTTTACTGCATACTACAGTCATGGCTGCTTATCTTTTCAATTTTACGTGGATTTGGACCGTCTTGTTCTTTTCTTATTGGATTTGGATTTGGACCGTCTTGTCTTTTTCTTACTGGACGCGGACTTGGGTTCTCGCAAAGAATACAGCGTGCCTATCCTTATCGGTTCTTCTTCCGCACAATGTTTCGCACTCACTACGTTGTCCATATCGTATGCCCCAAAGGATGTTATGGGACGCATCTTCTTGGGGTCCTCGCTCTTGTCGACGACAAAGATTCGGGTGTGATGGTCTCCTCCTCTATTGATTGGTGATAAGTCGTCACCTATCCCCGATAAGTTATTCATGTCTACGAATGACTGAGACGTATCTGGGGCATATTCTGGTGTAAAACCATCTGGTGGAAAATCGGGTGTCCCTGGTGGGAATTCGGGCGTTTCTGGTGTCCCTGGCGTCCAGGATGTTCCTGGTGCGAATTCGGGTGAAGAAATCGACATTGGTTGCGTCGCCTCTTCATCGGATGGCACTTGTTTCATCCCCACCAGAGTTTTTAATTGAGCGATGTTGATCATGATACCCAAGAGACCGATGATGTCCATGTTCAAATAATAGTGGATGTTGCCTTGGTTGTCTTTCACAATGTTACTATCNGGTTGATGGAAGGCGGGTTTGGTTTCAATACATTCCAACATTATCTTGGTACGNTTCGTGGTGAATTCGTGCTGGAGTTGTTTNTTGTTGGTTCCTATCATTTGTTGTTCATAGACAAACATGATGTTCTCCGGGTCTTCTTTGAGAAAGTCTTCCACGTTCTTCTCTTCCATATCAATCACGTCATAGAAAGATGGATTGGGGTCTTGTAATGCCTTGGGCACCGTCTTTGTTGCTGGCAGGTCTTCTATGGAGACGGGTTGGATTTGCTGAACAATGACTTGGGTATCCTTCTTTTTGGGTTCTTCTGGCACTTCTTGCTCTTCTTCTTGCTCATGATTTCGTAAGATTTCCATTGCTCCTTCATGCCCACGCTCTGCGAAATATTCCACTACGTCCATTTCAGCACCCGCATATGCAATTGCATCCTCATATGCGGCGACAACCACATCCACCCCCTCACTGTTCTCTATGGATACATCCGCCCCTGCGTCCACGAGTAGTTTGATGGTGTCCAGGTCTCCATCATACCCTGCTAAGATGAGAGGCGTGTTTTCAAAATAATCTTTCGTAAGTAGGTTGANGTCTGCTCCCGCCTCTATCAGCCTTTTAACCAGGTATGTTTTTTGGTCTTTAACTTCAGGTAACATAGTCATATGTAGAGCAGCATATTCACCTGGAATGGCGTCAATATCTAACTTTTTGGAGGGGTCTCTCTCTGATTGTGCGTTATATTCTAATAAGAGGTCTACCATATCGACCTCCGCTAAGATAACTGCGAACATCAGAGGAGTGTACACTATTTCCTTATCGGCGTGCACACCAACATCGTCGCTAACTATGTTCAGATTTGCCCCTGCGGACAATAGATACCTGGCGATGTCTAGATTGTTCTTCTCGATAGCAAGTAAAAGAGGCGATTCACGGGTCGTCTTGTATGCGGTCTTCTCGTCTATATCTAGACCCAGTTTCTCGCGATTGTCTATCATGGTCTTGGCGGTTCGGTTGTTCCCCTTCTCGATGGCGAGGAGTAACAGATACACTGGGTCGGTATTTGCTCCCGCATCTTTTAACCTCTTTACTATGGCGTCGTTTCCAAAGGCATAGGTATAAGCAGTTCGTCCATTGTCTGAGACAGCATTCACGTCTGCGCCTTTGTCTATCAGGTATTGAATTTTGTCTTCGTCCATGATGGCGACTGCTTCCATTAAGGCAGTGATACCTAAAGAACCCGGTTTGTTCACGTCTCCACCTTGTTCTTCTACATAGATTCTCAGTTCTTCTATCGGTTCGTCTCTTGTTATCATATTGAGGGCGTCGTCGTTTGACCCTCCTTTTTGTTTGCGCCCTTTCTTTTTGGTTTGTCTGGTCTTCTTTATGGTATCCTTCTTTGTTACCTTCTTCTTGGACTGTTTTGGGGGCATTCCGTGTTCGGTGTATATATATATAAAAACACATAATNATTTAAAGTTGGTCTTACATTATTCTCTAATAACGATTCCATCATGAATACCCAGACGGTGACGTTTGTGGAATATATTTGGATTGGCGGAAACAATGAATTGCGTAGTAAAACAAAGGTCATGTATAGTGATGTTCATAGCATTGATGATCTATCTCCGTGGAATTACGACGGTAGCTCCACAAACCAGGCACATGGTCATGACTCCGAGGTTGTCTTGAAACCTAGAGCGATGTTTGGCGACCCCTTTCGCAAAGGTCCTCACAAACTCGTCTTGTGTGATACCTACACGCCGCTTGATGAACCGTTGTCGAATAACCATCGGCAATGGGCAACAGAATTGTTTGAGCGTAAGTGTGACGAAGAACCCTGGTTCGGGTTGGAACAAGAATACTTTTTGCTTGACCCGGTTACGTTGCTCCCATTGGGGTATGACGAAAAGAAGACACAAGGTCCCTATTATTGCAGCGTGGGCGCAGAGAATGCGTTTGGACGACACGTTGCCGATACTCATTTGCGGTTGTGCGTGGAGGCGGGTGTGAAAATTTCGGGTATCAATGCCGAGGTTGCTCCGGGACAATGGGAATTCCAAGTGGGTCCTTGTGTCGGCATTGAACAAGGTGACCATTTATGGGTTGCCCGATATATCTTGAAAAGGGTTGCCGAAACGCAGAATGTGTGTGTGTCTTTTGAACCCAAACCTCTTGCCGGCGAGTGGAATGGTTCTGGATGTCATACCAATTATAGCACGAAACGTATGAGAGAAGGTGCCGACGGGAAAGACGGATTGGATTTTATTTATGACGCCATTCATAAATTGGAGTCCAAACATAGTCAGCATATGAAGGTATATGGCGAAGGGAATGAATTGCGTATGACCGGGAAATCTGAAACAGCGTCATTTGATACTTTTTCTTATGGTATTGCAGACAGAGGTGCTTCTGTGCGGATCGGCAATGAAAACTACAAGAATAAACAGGGATACTTTGAAGACCGACGTCCGAGTTCCAACTGTGACCCCTACTTGGTCACGGGTATGATTTTTCAAACGACTTGTCTAGAGGATACTTGTTGAGAGACTTGTATGAGAGACTTGTATGAGAGACTTGTATGAGAGACTTGTATGAGAGACTTGTATGAGAGACTTGTATGAGAGACTTGTATGAGAGACTTGTATGAGATAGATATTGTTTACTCTACTATTTTATTTTTCCATATACTCTACCACCGTTCACACGACACACAGTTCCACCCAAGAGTTCCGTTGAGGGTCCCACCAAGTCTTTAAATGGTCCCACCTAAGAATATAGTGCGAGGTCGTATATAAGAATGAGTGACGAATTGAGAAATGAGTGACGAATTGAGAAATGAGTAACGAATTAAAAAGCGAGGTTTTTCGTGAATTTACAACGCGCCCTCCCACCTAAGAATTCGTTCGCGAGTTTCTTACAGAGCTGAAACACGTCAATTGCGAGAACCCACCAAATAAATAAAAAAAAATATATGCAGTTTATGTATATATTTTTCTAACACACATCTACAAAAATGAATTGGCGGGAATACAAAAATGAATTGGCGGGAATACAAAAATGAATTGG
>JGI26259J51720_1000943_pt1 | contig 10073 bp, 4 predicted proteins | sample SaaInlV_100m_DNA_5_FD_51720 | JGI IMG/M metagenome (IMG submission 51720) | reverse complement strand
TAATTATTAATTGTAAAATTATTTATTCCCTCTCAAACAATAGTTCCCAATTCTTTTACTATAAATTTTATGGTATAATTCCCTATTTTTGTAATAGTAAANTCATTAGCTATTGCTCAATCACTAATAATATTTCAAGTAGAATTTGTCATAGGAGGTGTTNAAGCTCATCATGGTAAAGATGTAAATAACCATTCATAAGTTAAATCTCTTCAATCTGTACCAGTTAGTGAAACTCAATAATTTAAATTTATACTTCATCATCATGCTCAATTGTATTCACTTACTCATATATCATATCTATCTCCTGAAATAGGATGATTTCAGTAGCTAAGATCTCATGTATTAATAGCAGGAGAAGTAGCTTGTAGTTCGTAGTCAACTTCGTCTATAAATAATGGATCGGCTTCAATACTATCAATATCCAATAGAATATTTGACGATCATGAGGTATTTAGATAATAAAGATTATTGGTAGCATTAGATGTTCAACTAAGTATACGAAATCAATGCAATCAGTTTTTATAAAAAATATTATTCTTTATTGTAGAATTTCATATATATACATAAATACCCTCGGTTGCATTATTAGCGATTAAACTATTAGATATAGTTGCATCAGTTGTATTAAAATGTAATCAAGCAGTTGTTGCTCATCAGTATATAATCTCAACATAATCCAAAACTGAGGAGCTAGAACCTACTCATGCCAACATAAAATATGCCCAATCTCACGCTACAGGTAATCAAGTTCAATCAGTATCTCACACGCTATTATCATTGTAGCTTGTAAATATTATGGGATTTCATGATACTCATATAGCTTGCAANTTTCATGATATTGATATATTTTTTGCTGACGCAACTTTAAAAATATTTCAAGCTTCAATAGTTAATGTTTCTCAAGAATCTATTGATCTCGAATCTATTACATGATAATTATATCATGAATAATTTTTAATTGTTCATGTTATTCATACCATTTCAAATGCAATTCATAATCTTGCTGAAGTATTTCATGTAATTATAGTATTAGATCATATTAGATATGGTTCAACATTTTTACTATAAATAGCAGAACCATTATTAATTACTTGATTATTAGAATATGTGGCAGTATCTGAAGTAGTATATACTCAATATAAAGTATTTCAACTAAATGTACTATTTGTAATATCTACAGCTAGGGCTCACATATTTAATCCATTTCAGTTATTATTAGTCATTGTGTTATTATCGAACAAAGTCGGATTTCAACTATATAAATGAATTCAATCAGTTAGACTATTTGTTACTGTAGTATTTGATATTGCTAAATCAGATAAATATGTATATATTCATTTTGTAGCGCTATCTTTAACCGAAATATTAGATATTATTGGATCTGATGTATTAATATGAAGTCATGCTGACGTAGTTCATCAATAATTAAATTCTACATAATCAAGCACTGATGCATCAGATCATGCTCATGCTAACATAAAATATGCCCAATCTCAAGCAGTAGGGAATCAAGTTCAATCAGTATCTCATACACTATTGTCGTTATAACTTGTGAATATTATTGGATTCAGTGCAGTTCATATTGCTTGTAAATTTCAGCTTATTGAAATATTTTTTCAAGAATCAACTTTAAATATATTTCAAGGTTCGATTGTTAAAGTCTCTCATAAATCAATTGATTTTGAATCAATTACATGATAATTATGTCATGAATATTTCTTAAGTGTTCACGTTAATCATACCATTTCAAATGCGATTCACAATCTTTCTCATATGTTTCATGTAATAGTTGTATTTGATCATATTAAATATGGTTCAACACTTTTACTGTATATAGCATTTCCATTATTTATGACTTGATTATTAGAAAATGTTGAAGTATAAGATGTACTATAAATTCAATAAAGTGTACTTCAACTAAATGTGTTATTTGTAACATCTATGGCTATTGATCAAATATTTAGTCAGTGCCCACCACTATTTGTTATTGTATTATTATCAATTAACACTGGAGTTCATGTATATAAATGTAATCAATCTGTTCAACTATTATTTATTGTAGTACTTGATATAGATACATTTGATGAATAAGTATATATTCATTTTGTAGCACTATCCATTACTAAAATATTTGCTAATACTAGATCAGACGTATTAATATATAATCAAGCAGAAGTAGCTCATCAATACTTAAATTCAACATAATTTAATACTGATGCATCAGATCATGCTCACGCTAACATAAAATATGACCAATCTCAAGTACTTGGAGTTCCTGTCCCATCAGTATCTCAGACACTATTATCATTATAGCTTGTGAATATTATTGGATTTAATTCTGTTCATATAGCTTGTAAATTTCATGATATAACAATATTTTTAGCTGATGCTACCTTAAAAATATTTCAAGGCTCAATTGTTAGTGTTTCTCAAGAATCTATTGATTTTGAACTTATTACATGATAATTATGTCATGGATAATTCTTTATTGTTCATGTTAATCATACCATTTCAAATGAAATTCATAATCTTTCTGATGTATTTCAAGTAATAGTAGTATTAGATGAGATTAAATATGGTTCAACATTTTCACTATAAATTGCTGAACCATTATTGAGCACTTCGTTATTGGAAAAGGTAGCTGTATATGATGTACTATAAATTCAATATAAAGTACTTCAGCTAAATGTATTATTTGTAATATCAACAGATATACCTCACATATTTAATCAATGTCACCCACTATTTGTTATAATATTATTATCTACTAATGTAGGAACTCAATTATATAAATGTAATCAATCTGTTCAACTATTATTTATGGATGTATTTGATATTGAAAGATTAGATGAATAAGTATATATTCATTTTGTTGCACTATCTGTAATTATGCTATTACTTATTGTAGAATCAGAAGTATTAAACTGTATTCATGCAGAAGTAGCTCATCAATATCTAATTTCTACATAATCTAAGACCGTAGCATCTGATCATGAAGAATTAATTATAATATATGACCAATCTCAGGGACTTGGAGTTCATGTTCACTCAGTATCTCATACACTATTATCATTATAGCTTGTAAAAATTATAGGATTTAATTCTGTTCATATCGCTTGCAAATTTCATGCGATTTGTATATTTCTTCAAAAATCAACTTTAAAAATATTTCAAGGCTCAATTGTTAGTGTTTCTCAAGAATCTATTGATTTTGAACTTATTACATGATAATTATATCATGCATAATTCTTTATTGTTCATGATGTTGATACCATTTCAAATGAAATTCATAATCTTTCTCAAATATTTCAAGTAATAGTAGTATTCGATCATACTAAATATGGTTCTACATTTTCACTATAAATGGGATTTCCATTATTTAAAACTTGATTATTTAAATATGTTGATGTATAAGATGTAGAATAAATTCCATATAATGTACTTCAACTCATAGTACTATTAGTAATATCTATGCTTATTGTTCATATATTTAATCAGTGTCATCCACTATTTGAAATCATGTTATTATCAAATAATAGAGGAGCTCATGTGTATAAATGTATACCATCACTCCCACTGTTATTTACAGTAGTATACGATATCAATGGATTAGACGAATAAGACCATATTCATTTTGTAGCACTATCTGTAATTAAACTATTACTTATTGTAGAATCTGATACATTAAAAAGAAGTCAAGCAGTTGTTGCTCATCAATATTTTATTTCTAGATAATCTAGTACTGATAAATCAGATCATGCTCAATTTAAAGAAAAATTTAACCAATCTCAGGGACTTGGAGATCAACTAGATCAAACTATAGTATCTCAAACTGAATCATCATTTTTACTAGTAAATATAATTTCGTTTCATAATGTTCATATAGCTTGCAAGTTTCAACTTATTGCTATGCTCCTTCAAGAATCAATTTTAATTACTACTCATTCTTGAATCGTAAATAGTACTCAAGAATTAATAGATAAATTTGATGTTACATGGTATGTGTTTCAAGTTGTCCATGTTGTATTAGATGAAATAGTTCAACCTGTTACTATTGTAGCAGCAGAAGTTAATGATATCAATACAAAATTTATTATTATAGACAGTATTAGTAACTTTATGTTTTTTATTATCATATTATTTATTTTTTAGTAAAATTAAGATGTAAATAATTAGTAATAAATCTCAACGAACACTCCCTCAATTCATGTTCAGTCTTTTATTGCCTCTGGGACCTTATCTTTTATATATATTTGTATAGTATCTAAATATTCATCATCAATATTTTTAGTAAATCACTCTGAATTATTAGTTAAATATGATACTCTATCTTCTGGAATTATATAATCACTATTTTTTATTGCATATTCAAGATTTAAATAATTTATTTTATTACTTAAATCTTCTTCAATATCTATTTGTTCAATAAATTCATTATTTAATCTAGTATAGTTTAATTTTTCTAGTGAATCAATATAATACTCTCAAATAGTTTCAGCTATTGTTCAATCATAAATAATGAAATATAAATAATTATTTACATTTGAATTTATATAAGTTTTAGCATTTTTATATATTGATAAGTTTTTTGGGAAATTATCACTAATACCTGGTTTAATAATAATATCTCAAACGGATAATTCCTCTTTTTCTCAATTATATTCTACAGAAATATCATTTGTAATTGTTTCCATTCTAGTAATTGATAATGTCTCCTTAGAACTATCGGCTCAACAACTAGTTAATAGTAATAATAAAGTAACTAATAATGTAGATCTTGTTTTCATAATTATATATTTAAAATTAATAATTTGATTATAATTATTTTTCTGATTTTCTATAGAATAAAAGTTTTTTCGTCTTTACAAACACAAAAAAAGAAGTTATATATAACTTCTTTTTTTTATTTAAACCTAGATATTTTTAATTCCAATTTTTCTAATTTAACTTTTGCTAATTCTTTCTTTTCCATTTCAGCTCTTACAAGTTTTTCAGGAGCCTTATTGACAAAGGCCTCATTTAATAATTTTCTATCTAATATTGCAATATATTCTTTTGTATCAACTATTTGTTCTTTTAGTCTTAAAATTTCTTTATCAACATCAAGAGCATTACTCGTATCAACAAATACTTCAACTCATGATTTAATTATTCAGTAAGCTAAATTATCGTCAATAGGTTTTTTACTTACTATTTCAAAACTATCAGCATTTACAATTCAAGATATTAAGACTGAAACATTTTCAATAATTTCTGCATTCTTATTTTTTGCATAAATAAGAATTCAAACCTTTTTGTTTGGCATTATATTATTACTAGATCTAAGACTTCTTATTTCTTTTATGATATCTATAATAAAATTCTTATCTTTTTCTAATTTTTCATCTCTAANTAANAATACNTTTCACCATTCTGCATCAATTAAATCTCAACTAAATCATAGTTTATTATAAATTTCTTCCGTTACAAATGGTATATAAGGGTGCCATAATTTAAGTAGTCTATCAAGAACATAAGTTATTACTTTTGAACCATACTTTGAAGGATCTTTTGTAAGCTTAAATTCCTCTATGTAATAATCACAAAACTCATTTCTAGTAAAAATTTGTAACTCTTGTCCAGCTTCAGAAAAATTATATTTTTCCATTGCATCAGTTACTAATTCAGACAAGTATTTAATTCTAGATAAAATCCATTTTTCATGGAACATTAAATTATCATAATTTTTTACTAAATCTTTTTCTATTTTATTGATATCATTAGTTCATTCAACATAAGCTGAGACAAATCTAGAAGCATTCCATAATTTATTTATGAAAAACATATTATTTTCAACATTTACTTCATCGAATTTTAAATCATTTCATGGTGTATTTCATATACTCAAAGTCAATCTAAGTGCATCAGTTCAATATTTATCTATCATATCTATTGGATCAATACCATTTCAAAGAGATTTACTCATTTTTTTACCATCTTTATCCTTTACTAATCAGTGAAGATAAACTGTTTTAAATGGAGTTTCTCATGTAAATTCGTATCCAAACATCAACATTCTAATTACCCAGAAAAATATTATATCATGCCCAGTTTCTAAAACTTGTGCAGGGTAAAATTTATGAAACATGTCAGGCTGTTTATCTGCTCAAATTTCATATCAAAGTATTGAAAATGGCCATAATCATGAAGAAAACCAAGTATCTAATGCATCAGAATCTTGTTCTAATTCAGTGTCTTTTCAATAATGTGCTTTAGCGTTTTCCAATGCTTGTTCTTCTGTTTCACTACAAAAGATTTCACCATCTGGTCCATACCAAACAGGTATTCTATGTCACCAAATTAATTGTCTAGATATACACCAATCTCTTAAATTAAAAGCCCAATCTTCAAATGTTTTATTAAATCTTTTTGGAATAATTTCAAATTCTTTTGCTCTATATCATTTTATTACCTTTTTTATAATTGGCTCTACTTTAACAAACCATTGAGTTGAAACAATAGTTTCAATTTTTGCATTAGTTCTTTCTCAGTATCATACTTTTGATATATGATCTTCTATTTTTACTAAATTTCATTTTGCCTTTAGCAGTTCAACTATATTTTCTCTTGCAGTCATATAATCTTGTCATGCNAGAATTCAAGCAATATCAGTCATTTTTCAATCTTTTCAAATTACAATATTATCTAATTGTAAATCATGTCTTTTCCCTACTTCAAAATCATTAGCATCNTGTGCTGGNGTTATTTTAACTGCTCAAGTTCAAAATTCCATTTTAACCATTTCGTCAGCAATAAGTGGAATTTCTTTGTTAACAATTGGAAGAATTAACTTTTTCCCAGCTTTTAGTAATTTTTTATATCTTTTATCCTTTGGATGAACAGCTACCGCCACATCTCATAAAAGAGTTTCAGGTCTAGTTGTAGCAATTACAACCTCGTTATCTGAACCAGATACGAAATATGTAATATGATACAATTTTCATGCTTCTTCTTTATAAATAACTTCTTGATCTGATACAACTGTATCTAATACAGGGTCAAAGTTAACCATATATTCTCACTTATAAATAAGTCATTTGTTATANAAATCTACAAATGCCTTGTTTACTTTTTCGTTCATTGACTCTTCAAATGTAAATTTTTCAGTTGACCAATCACAACTTGTTCACATTTTTCTGAATTGATTTTGTATTATTCAACCATATTTATCAGTCCAGTCAAAACATTCTTTTATGAATTCTTCTCTAGATATATTATGTTTATCCTTTCATTCTAATGCAAGTTTTTCTTCTACTTTTACCTGTGTAGATATTCATGCGTGGTCCGTACCAGGCATTAGAATAGTTTCATCTCATTTCATTCTATGGTACCTAGTCATTAAATCCTCTAATGTAAGCATACAGAATGACCAATATGTAATTTACTAGTTACATTTGGAGGTGGCATTGGTATATAAAATTGATCTCATGTTGTAGATTCCTTCGGTTTAAATTTACCTCATTTTTCCCACTGAGTATATAGTTTTTCCTCAAACTCTTTTGGTGAGTACTTTTTTGGGAAATCATTGTTGTCCATAATTTGTTTTTAATAGTTAAAATTTTAATAATTACCTGTTATCTCAATTTTAACTGACTCGTACAATAAAATAATATGTTGTCATATTATTGGTTTAATTAAAAAATAAGCTTGTTACTATTATAGTAACAAGCTTAAAAAATCAAAATTTTGTTTTTTAAATTATCTGATTAATAAATAACCAGAATTAACTAATGTTGAATACTGAGCAATTTCAGGATTTTCAACAATAATTTGTAAAGAGCTATAAGCAGCAGCTTCAGCTATTTTAATACTCATAGTAGCGGCAGCCATAATAAATACTGACCATCTTAGGCTTTGAGTAATTTTATTTTTTGTTCTTTTTTTCATAAAAACTAATTAAAAATATAAAAGTACATATATATTAAAACATATATTAAATGTTTTGTCAAAAAAAATAGCACTTTTAAGTGCTATTTTTTAATAATTATTATTTCTAAAAACTACTTTTCTTCTTTTTCGGCTTCTGAATCCTCTTTTTCTTGCATTTGTAAATTTAGCTCATCCCATATCTCTTTTGGAATGTTTTTAGCAATTTTTACTTTAGGATAATTCTTAGCGGCTAAGAATGGTCATCTTCTTGAATTTTTAAGTACCATTTCTTCTCATGACTCCTCATCTATCAAAAATCCTTTTTCAGAGAGTAATTTTTCTAGCAATTCTTCTTTTTCGTCTTTAATTTTTCATATCCATTTTACTTTTGGATACTCACTTGATGCTAAAAATGGTCAAAATCTTCAAGTTTTTACAACAATAGTTCATTCTATTCATTCAGGACAAGCTTTTCACTCATATTTTTCTTTTAGAGCATTCATTGCGTTTTTTTCTTCTTCTGGTTGATCTATAAAATCACATTCTGGATATCCTGAACAACCAATAAATTTTCCTACTTTGGAATGTCTATAAATAAGCTCTTCTTTACATTTAGGACATTTTTTTCAAACCATTTCTATAACTTTTTCAGCATTAGCTCATGCATGTTCAAGATCTTTTTTAAGGGTTCATTCCCAAAAATCACCTAACATTTTTTCAAATTTTATATCTCATTCTGCTACTTTATCAAAATCAGNTTCTACTTCTTTTGTAAACTTATACTGCATCATTTTTTTGAAATACTCTTCTAAAAAATCTGTCACAGTAAAAGCNATTTCAGTAGGCTTTAGGTATCTTTTATCAAATTTTTCAATATATCATCTATCAATAATAGTAGAAATAGTTGGTGCATAAGTTGATGGTCTACCTATCCCCTCTCATTCTAATTTTTTAACTAATGATGCCTCTGTAAATCTAGCAGGCGGTCTTGAAAATCATTGATTAGCCTCTAAATTTGTTGCTGGAAGCACTTCTCAAATTTCTATATTTGGAAGAGTCGTGTTTTCATCATCATTATCATCACTTTCATCATCTGTTCATTCTATATAAAGTTTCATAAATCAGTCAAACTTTATAACTTCTCACTTTGTAATCCAAAGTTGATTTGTAGCTCTTTCTGGAGAAAAACTAAATGTAGTAACTTCTACAACTGCATCACTCATTTGTGAAGCTATAGTTCTTTTCCAAATAAGGGTATATAGTTTTAATTGTTGTGGATCTAGTACTGAAGCAAGACTTTCAGGAGTTCTACTTAATTCAGTAGGNCTAATAGCCTCATGTGCTTCTTGTGCTCATGCAGATTTAGTTACAAAACTTCTAGTTTTATGATACTCTTTTCAAAAACTTTGTTCTATTACTTGTTTTGCTTGATCTTTTGCTAAGTCAGATAAATTCACACTATCAGTTCTCATATATGTAATCAACCCTTGTCTTTCTCAATTTCAAAGATCCATTCATTCATATAATTTTTGAGCTACCATCATTGTTTGTTTTACTCAAAAACCAAATTTTCTTGCTCACTCTTGTTGTAATGTAGAAGTAGTAAAAGGAGCTCAAGGCTTTCTAATACTATCTTTTTTGATACTATCAACTAACTTAAAGTCTAATTCAGACTTAGAAGATAATAANGTATTTCATTTCTTGTTTTTTGTTTCCTTTAGAGTTGTTATATCATCAAATAATGTTGCTAACACTTTTTCTACATCTTCTCTAGAAGTAAGTTTTTTAACTTTTCATCCTATTTTTGAAAGTGTTGATTTGAACTTACTCTTTCAATTATGAGTTANTTCAATAGATATTTTCCATGATTCTACTGGCTTAAAAGCAATGATTTCTCTTTCTTTTTCTACAATTAACTTAACGGCAACAGATTGAACTCTACCAGCTGATAATCATTTCCTAATTTTTTTCCATAATACTGGACTAACCTTGTATCAAACAAGTCTATCTAGTAGTCTTCTAGCTTGTTGTGCATCTACNAGTCACATATCTATAGTTCTTGGATTTGCAACTGCTGCAGTAATAGCTTTTTTTGTAATTTCATGAAAGACTATTCTTTTCGTAGTTTTTGGATCCACTTTTAAAGTATGACATAAATGCCA
>JGI26259J51720_1000936_pt1 | contig 10120 bp, 7 predicted proteins | sample SaaInlV_100m_DNA_5_FD_51720 | JGI IMG/M metagenome (IMG submission 51720) | reverse complement strand
CTCTCCTTGGTTGTTAAACCTACAGAGGCCAAAACTATTGATGCGGTTGACCGAGCTGTTGAGCGTATTGCCGATGAGGTGATGGATTCGCCGCCAGATTGGGTTAAGTATGCTGATGAAGGGATAGAGGCGATGGCTAAGTCTGAACAGAACGTCCTCCCCGTGAAGCAAGAGGCAGAGCAGTTGACAGAGAGAGAGCCTCATACGGTCAACTTGATCCAGAGCAGAGAGAAGGGTGAGGCAGATAGTCAGATATTCTCCAGCCGTTCAAAGTATCAGGAGCATAACAGTAGGATAGAAGTAGGTGTTGCTCGTGGGCTTCAACCTCAGCCATCATCGGCAACAACATCGGTTGAACTCCGAGGTGGGGGCAGAAAAGGAGAGTCAGAACTCGGCCCCCAATCACGGAGGATGATTGAGATTGGTAATGTCGATATGGCTCCAAAGAGTAGAGGTATTCGATTGGTTGGCCCTNGGGGGATGAAGTCACCANTGGTTGCTGATGTTGATCTGGAAAAAGGCCGAAAATTGATACCATTAAGGTAGCTGGGTTTTGATTTTCGNAGCAGGATGAATGCTCTGCTATAATCTTTACTATCTATTCATAAACAGCAGGTTGAGGAGCGGATGCTGCAGCAAGGGACAGGTAATTCTACTGCGATAGAGGTAACCACTGAACAGCAAGAGATTCTTCTTGAGAGTAGTGATCAGCTGCTGAATAGTGAATACAGCCGTAATGGGGGCGACCTGATAATTACTGCGGCTGATGGTGTGACCCAGACCATTCTGAGTGGGTATTTCCTTAACCCCCAACCGCTGACAAGCCCCAGTGGTGCGATCCTTTTTCCAGAAACAGTCACCCAACTGCTGGTCAATAATGAACCGGTTGAAGTTGCTGGCCCTGCAGGCTCACTGCGNATTCCTGACCTACTTGGCGANCCTATCGGCACGGTAGATGNTATCGGTGCAGAGGCTAATGTGCGAGCTAAGGGGCTGGATGGCGTATATAGAAAGCTACAGGAGGGNGATCCGATCTATCNCAATGATGTGATTGAGACACTTGGTAAAAGCTTTGCTGATATTCGTTTGGTGGATGATACCAGCCTGCAACTGGGTAAAGAGACCAAGCTTATTCTTGATGAGTATCACTACGATCCTATTGCTGAAGAGGGGAATTTTGCAACTACTGTTGTGAATGGATTCTTCCGCTATGCTAGTGGAAAAATCGGTAAGTTTGATCATGGTGGGGGCAATCACGCCATGATTAAAACACCGACAGCGGTGATGGGTATCCGCGGTAGTGAAACGGAAGGCATTGTAGAGAAGAATGGAGATACCAGCTTTATCCACCGTTCTGGAATTCTTCAAGTCAGTGATGCCAGAGGGCGAGGAACCATAACCCTGACCGAGCCTGGTCTGGCCACGACTGTCACCATTACAGGTGGATCTCCCACTCCCGCATTTACNGCACCAGACAGCCTGTTATCACGATTCAGTGATAGCTTGCCAGATGCTCCGGCATTTGTTGTTGCTGCGCGGGAAGAGGATCATCCTGAAGAAGGAGAAGGAGAAGGAGAAGGAGAAGGAGAAGGAGAAGGAGAAGGAGAAGAGGGAGAAGAGGGAGAAGGAGAAGAGGGAAAAGGAGAAGAGGGAGAAGAGGGTGAAGAGGGTGAAGAGGGTGAAAGTGAGGAGGAAGAAGCTGAAGAAAAGGCTGCTGAAGAGAGTGAAGAGCAAGCGGGTGAAAGTGATGAGGTGGTCGAAGATCAGATAAAAGAAAAAGATACAGCTGAAGAAGAGTCAATTGAGGAAGAGGTGGCCGCAGAGGAAGAGGCAGCCGCTAAGGCCGCAGAGGAAGAGGCAGCCGCTAAGGCCGCAGAGGAAGAGGCAGCTGCTAAGGCGGCAGAGGAAGAGGCAGCTGCTAAGGCGGCAGAGGAAGCTGCAGCAGCTAAGGCGGCAGAGGAAACTGCAGCAGCTAAGGCGGCAGAGGAAACTGCAGCTAAGGCAGCACAAGAGGCTACAGCTAAGGCAGCACAAGAGGCTGCAGCTAAGGCAGCACAAGAGGCTGCAGCTAAGGCAGCACAAGAGGCTGCAGCTAAGGCAGCACAAGAGGCTGCAGCTAAGGCGGCGCAAGAGGCTGCGGCTAGGGCAGCACAAGAAGCTGCGGCTGCGCGGGTTGAAGCTGCTCGTGTAGCAGAATTGTCAATTCCTCCGAGGATTACAATTACTGCAGATAACGTACAAGAACAGGCTGGAGAGGCTGTCTTTACTGCGACCCTTTCCAAAATGTTTATTAAAGAAGTTTCTTGGGAATATCAGACATTTTCTGGTACAGCAGAGGCAGGTAGTGACTATCTAGATGTTGCGGGACAAATTGTTATCCCTGCAGGGCAGATTACAACTCAATTTACAATACCAATTATAGATGACTTAATAGGTGAGTATGGTGAGGCCTTCTCTGTTCAGTTTCAGAACCCTACTAATCAAGCTACTCTAACGGCCACAAATATTACGATTACCATTGAAGATAATGATCCTAAACAGTTACAGGTTCTTAACGAAGGAGAATTGAATGATAGTTTCACGACTGCAACTGTGGTTGAAAGAGCTGCATTTAAGATAGCGCCCAATCTTGATGTTGGAGATACAACTCTTCCTTGGGTATCCATTAATGGTTTGCTTAATCCTGGAACGGATTGGGATTACTTTAAATTGGACTTACAAAGTGGAGAGACGGTTTATCTCGATATAGATTATGGTTATGATCAGGGACTGTCAGTTGATACTTACCTGCTTTTTTATGATGAAAATCAGAGTGTGCTCTTAGAAAATGATGATTACTCTTATGGAACTGGTGGTTCTGGAAGTGTTCACCCTTATGACTCCTATATTTCATGGACGGTACAATCAACAGGAGCTTATTATGTAGTGGTTAAGCCTCTTAATCAGGGGAGGACTGGTGATTATGTACTGAATGTCAGTATTCGGCCAACGGAAAGCTCAACAGGTCTAATTGATCCAATTGCTCTTGATCTTGATGAAGATGGTATTGAGTTAACTACCGTTGACAGTAATAATCTATTTGAAATGACACCAGATGGTTCAATGGTGCCGAGTAATTGGCTCTCTGCTGATGATGGTTTTTTGGTGTTGGATCAAAATCAAAATGGAGAAATTGATGATGTGACTGAACTCTTCTCCGAATATTTTCAGCCCGGAATCAAAACGGGTATTGGTGCACTAGCAACATTAGATGAGAATAGCGATGGGGTGATCGATGCAAACGATCAACAGTTCTCCCAGCTCAAAATTTGGCAAGACCATAATCAGGATGGAGTCAGCGGAGAGGGTGAGCTGGCCTCGATTGCAGAATATGGCATTACCCAAATTGGACTTAGTGTTGAGCAGAACAGTAGTGTCATCGAAGAGAGCTTGCTGCTATCAACTGGACAAGCGATTAAAGAAGATGGTTCAACCATTAACTTCTCAGAAGTGGCGCTGGCAGTAAAAAAGATAGAAGGTGATACATCGACAGAGGGGATGAATTTCAGTTATCAGGTAAGTGAGTTCACTGAATTTGATCAACAGGTTTCGGAGGTTGGGGTGGATACTCAAACGCAGAATGTTCCTGCGGATAAAAAGAGTTTGGAGCCTCCGTTGAGTGATGGCTTTTCGGTCTATAACGACCTTAATGGAGAGCTTCCACTGGTAAAGGATGAAGAGCTGATCTAACCGGTCATTCATTACGCTTGCTGTTTAAAAAACGGGCAATCTGCTGCTGGTGTGACGAATTCAAGGGAAAGAGGGTTGTTCCCCTATTTATCTACACACTTATCCACAGGCTGTGTGGAGAACTAACATTCTCTGTATGTGCTCAACCGATTAGGAACTCCAGCAATAAATCAAATGATATACTTCTTCTATCTTATTGATTTTTAATAATATATAAGGAAATAGTAAGTTTTTTCTTAAGTCGCTGTTTTTTCGTTGAACTACAACCAAAGATGTTTATAGAGAAGATTTTTTCTATAGATAGCAAAGAGTATCCACAAAAAAGTAGATTGTGGATAAGTGTCTGTTAAAGGGTGGATTGTCGTCCTAAAACGTAAACAGCCCCGATAAGTGGGGCTGTTTTACAGGGGCAGTGCATCAAAGTCTAACGTCGATAGTATGGATAAGGGGCTCGCGCTGCAGGCATCTGCATCTGTTGGAATGGTTGCGGCATAAAATATGGCATAGGGGTCATTGGCTGCCGATAACTGTTGTAACTGCGAGGGGCAGGCGCTCTTCTCTGTACTCTGGTAGGAACCCTCCTCTGAATCGGGGCTGGTGCTCTTCTTTGTGCGTAGTAAGGGGTACGAGCGCGTGGAGCGGGTCTGGCCGGTAATGGAGGCGGTGCTGGGCGAGCTTTGGTAATCGCTGCTGGAGCCTTCCTGATAGGGGCGGCAGGTGCCGCTATGCGTGGAGTGGGACGAGGAGCAGGGCGTACAGGGGCAGCAGTGCGAGGCTTTATTGGGTTGCCTGACTGAACATTCATCCTGAAGGGTTGCTCTGGGGTGTTGTAGTCAATGGTCTCACCGGGCCCCTCATCTGGATCATTGAGTGTGTTGGGTTCCAAGCCCCAAGCCGCTGCGAGGTCATCCTCACTGCCCCAAGGGCCAAGCCATTGTGCAGAGGCTGTTGCAGCGCTTATTATGCCGCTAATCAACAGTAGAGTGGAAAGCTGTGTACGTCTCTTCATAAAATTCTGTCCATATCGTTTTCAGATTATCAACGGAAAAGCATAGCAGAAAATTAGTCGAGCAGTGCCAACTGGTTTTGGCGAATGATCTTCTCCAAGGATTGCATATACTCCTCTCCATTTTTGGCGTAGCGTCCTAACCCTTTCAACATCATGGTGCCAGAGGGAGAGAGCAGGCTTACTCGCTGTTGGTGGCGTAGCTTACGCAGCTCCTTGAATGCGGGGCGTGTATTGAGAATGTGGATATACTTACGAATGGCTAGGGTCACATTGGGGTAGCGCTCTACCTCATGTGTTGCACCCTCTGCGCGCTGTTTGGGGACGATGCCGCAGCCTGGGCGTGAGCACCAGATACCAAAATAGTTGTTGCCATCGCGGGCAAAACGGGAGGTACCCCATGCAGATTCAATCGCAGCCTGCGCAATCAGTAGAGAGAGCGGAATGCTGTCCGTTCGTTTCAGCAGTGTAATCCACTGCTCATCCTCGTCGGAGTCAAAATTCTTCACTTCCAGATGTTTTGCCAGCTTAAGGATCCACTGTTGTTCAGCATCGGAGAGTGGGTCACCAGAGCGATAGCGTAGATAAAGACCCAATAGGATGGTCCGTTTTTTCTCAATACTGTGGAGGGTGGGGCGGGCCACTTTGGCAACCAGGTTAATAAATGCCTGTTTACGAATGGATGGGTCCTTGATGCTCTCAAAGTCAGGTATCCGTATCGGCTTACTGGCTACAGTGGTTAAGTCATCATTTGTTGGTAGCTCAAGTGCAGTGACACTGCTACAGAGTAGGAGTAAGAGAATAGTTGCGGATAAGCTTTTCATGATGGCTACTCAGTCGCTTCGCTAACAATTCTACCGAGCATCGCCTCTACCTCTTGTAGTACAGCTTGAGAGGAGGGGGATCCAATTTTTGATAGCTGTAGGTAAGAGATGTGGACCAGCTCAGGTTGAGCGGCTGTGGTGTAGACTGCAATTGAGTAGGGGCAGAAGATCACATTGGCGGGGTCCGCATCTGTCATTTTGCGCGAGAGTTTGGCGCTACAGAACTCGATCACCTCAGAGCGGGAGAAGATAGAGGTTGCCTGCTTGGGCTGCTCAATGGGATTTTCAATCCCCATTTGAGTACTGGCCATCGCCATTACAGAGTGAGTCGCCTTCTGAACCTGAGCAACCAAATCTTTACCTGTGCGCTCTAACATACCTCCGACATCTGAGCGGTGGGCAACAACCAACCCCTGATTGGTGATCCCCTCTTCGATGTACTCTTTGATGGTGTCAAACTCCTCTTCTACACTGTGATGCACCCAGAGGCCATTGGCCAAAGCAGAGAGAGGGGTTAAAAGAAACAGTACCGTGATGATTTTTTTCATTGTTATAAGCCTCCTTTTAATGGTGAGTCTACTCTCAAAAAGAATCAGATTCACCTCTGTTTTCTGTATGGGTATTTGCTTTATACACTATAAATCGAGTTAAAATAGCGCAATGACTCTTTTACCCTTCTGGCTACGCCTTCTATTGATCGCCCTGTTGCTGACGGGTTGTCGTGCGCCGGACTTTAATAGAGATGATCTCTGCTCGATCTACGAGGCACATCCAGAGTGGGAGAGCGGTGTGCGTCAGGCAGAACAGCAGTGGGGAATACCGCAAGAGTTGATTATGGCGGTGATTCGCTATGAGTCCAGCTTTGTTGGTGATGCAGAGGCACCCCGTAGACACTATTTTGGATTGATCCCAGGGGAACGTCTATCCAGCGCCTACGGCTTCTCCCAAGCACTGGATCAAACGTGGAAAGAGTATCAGCAGCGCACAGGGAAGCAGGAGGCAAAACGAGACCAGTTTGCAGATGCTGCTGACTTTATCGGTTGGTACCTTAACCGTACCCACCGTAGCTTGCAGATTTCCCGTAGCGATGGATACCACCTCTACCTCGCTTACCACGAAGGTCACCGTGGGTTTCTGCGCAAGGATTATGAAAAGAAGCCTAAGCTGATGAGTTTTGCACGCAAGGTGAATACTGCACGGATGACCTATCGCGTGCAGCTAAAGGCGTGTCGGCCTGATAAAGAGGCTGATACAGAAAAGAGACGTTTCTCAATGGAGATCAATGGCGGGAAGCCCGTTAACTAATTCCATCCAAATCCCCGTCCATATGCGCCTCGGTGAGCTCATCCAATCCACCAATATGGTCATCGCCCAAAAAGATCTGTGGCACGCTGCGCGCGTTGTTGGTGCGCTTCATCATCTCTTTCAGCCCTTTTTGAGACTGATCAACCCGCACTTCGTGGTAGGAGATGCCCCATTTAGTCAGTAACTGTTTCGATTTGTCACAACGGGGGCAGCTTGCGGTACTGTAAATTTTTATTTTTCTAGCCATGAGGTGGTTTTCCTGAGTAAAAGAATGGGGGATGATAGGGCTAACTAAGGAAAACGTAAACAGGAAGTAAAATGGACGCAACAGACCTCTCCCCCCAGACCACTTATCTAGAAGAGTACACCGTACCCAACCACTTGATTCCAGAGGTGCGACTCTTTTTTGACCTAGATGAGGCAGAGACCCGAGTTAAGGCAAGCCTGAGTATTGAGCCTAATGCTGAAGGGGTATCAGGTGCCCCATTGGTGTTGCATGGCGGTGATCAGGAGTTGGTCTCGCTGAAGCTGGATGGGATCAACCTAAGCGAGCAGCACTATCAACGGGAGGGGGAGACGCTAACCATCCCCAATGTGCCCAACGAACCCTTTATGCTGCAGCTGGAGACTCGACTCCACCCTGAGAAAAATACCGCACTGGAAGGGCTTTACCGCTCTGGTCCCATCTACTGCACCCAGTGTGAGGCTGAAGGGTTTCGTAAGATCATCTTCTTTCCAGATCGCCCTGATGTAATGTCCAAGTTTACCGTCACCATCGCCTCGCACCCTGCGATCTGTCCAGTGATGCTCTCAAACGGTAACCGCAGCGCCAACGGAGCCTATCCTGATGGTCGTCACTGGATTACTTGGGAAGACCCTTTTCCCAAGCCTGCCTACCTATTTGCGCTAGTGGCAGGCAAGCTGGAGGGGATTCAAGACAGCTTTAAGACCGCCTCCGGTAGAGAGGTCGAGCTACAGATCTTTACCGAGCCACATAATGTCGATAAATGTGACCATGCCATGACCTCACTCAAACGCTCGATGGCATGGGATGAGCAGGTATATGGACGAGAGTATGATCTCGATCTTTACAACATCGTTGCGGTAGATGACTTCAATATGGGGGCGATGGAGAACAAGGGGCTGAATGTCTTCAACTCTATGTTTGTCCTCGCCAAGCCTGAGACCGCAACGGATGCTGATTACCTCAATATCGAGGCGGTAATCGGGCATGAGTATTTCCACAACTGGACTGGCAACCGTATCACCTGCCGGGACTGGTTCCAGCTGAGCCTCAAAGAGGGGTTGACGGTATTCCGTGATCAGGAGTTTACCGCTGATTACCACTCCCGTGCAGTGAAACGGATTCAGGATGTACGCATGTTGCGTAGCGTACAGTTTGCCGAAGATGCAGGGCCCATGGCCCACCCGGTACGCCCTGACCACTATATTGAGATCAGTAACTTCTACACCGTGACCATCTACGAGAAGGGGGCAGAGGTGGTGCGAATGCAGCACACCTTGTTGGGAGTCGAGCAGTACCGAAAAGCGACGGACCTCTACTTTGACCGACATGATGGTCAAGCCGTGCGGGTAGAGGAGTTTGTTGATGCCATGGAGAGCGCTTCAGGGCGCGATCTGAGCCAATTTATGCACTGGTACCAGCAAAAGGGGACACCACGACTATCTGCGTCTTGGGAGCAGGACCTGGAACAGCAGCGCTTTAGCCTAACGTTAGAACAGCAGCCTCCAGAGTCCTACAGCAGAGAGGAGCAGGCAGCATGGGAGCCACACCATATTCCCGTAGTGGTTGGCCTGCTCTCTCGCACTTCGGGTGAAGAGCTGTTGGAGGATGATCGACTGTTGGAGCTAACCGAGCGCCAGACCACTTTCACTTTTGATGCGGTTAGTGAAACAGTAGTCCCCTCTATCCTGCGTGGTTTCTCTGCACCAGTACTGCTGAGTACGGCCCACAGTGAGGAGGAGAAACGCTTCCTGATGGCACATGACAGCGATGCGTTTAACCGCTGGGATGCGGGGCAGCAGGTGGCTGAAAAGATGCTGCTGGCGATGGTTGCGGCTTACCAACAGAAGAACTCTCTCAAGATTGATAATGACTGGTTGGGTGCTATGGGTGTTCTGCTAGAGGAGGCGATGGATGATCCCGCTCTGACTACAGAGGCGCTGATTTTGCCCACAGAGCGCTGGCTCTCTGAGCGTATGGAGACGGTCGATGTTGAGGCGATCCATGCTGCTCGTGAGTTTGCTATTGTGGCGGTTGCCGAGCGTTACCAGCAGCAGATGACTGCTCTGTATCAACAGCTCAATGCGGAAGAGGCTGATGGTCGCACCCTGCGTAATCAACTGTTAGCGATGCTGTCTCGACTTGATAGTGCGGTCGTAAATCAACTGGCAGTGGTGCAGTTTGAGCAAGCTGAGAATATGAGTGAAGAGATGGGGGCACTCGCTGCGCTGGAGCGTATGCAGGGCGAATCCCGTACTGTTGCTCTGGAGCAGTTTTACCAGAAGTGGCAAGGTGAGCGCTTGGTCATCGATAAATGGTTTGGGCTGCAGGCGGGTTCTCAACGAGAAGATGCCATAGATCAGGTTGAGGCGCTGCTCAACCACCCTGATTTTGAAATTACAAACCCCAATCGGGTACGTTCGGTGGTTGGTGTTTTTGCACACGGTAACCCGCTCCACTTTCACCAAAGCAGTGGTCGAGGTTATAAACTGCTTGCAGATCAGGTGATTAAGCTAGATGCACTCAATCCTCAGGTGGCGGCGCGTATGGTCGGTGCATTCAATCAATGGAAGCGCTACGACAAAATACGGCAATCCTTAGTGAGAAATGAGTTACAACGGATTGTAGAAGTGGAGGGATTATCTAAAGATGTGTATGAAATTGTCTCCAGAAATCTCAAGTCGTGAGTCCTATTATGAAAGTCAGTTGCCCGAAGTGCGAGAAGATCTACAATATTAACGCCTCCCGTATTCCAGAGGAGGGGGTACCGACGCGTTGTAAAGTGTGTGACCAGCCTTTTCGGATTCGTCTGGCTCAAACGATAGACCTTGAATCACTGCTTGAAGAAGAGCAAGCCATTGATGAGTCATCGGATCAACGGATTGTGGTTCCTGGAGAAGCGCTTTCTGATGTGGANNATGTTCAGCAGGAACCAGAGCCAGCACCAGAGCCAGCACCAGAGCCAGCACCAGAGCCAGCACCAGAGCCAGCACCAGAGCCAGCACCAGAGCC
>JGI26259J51720_1000934_pt1 | contig 10144 bp, 7 predicted proteins | sample SaaInlV_100m_DNA_5_FD_51720 | JGI IMG/M metagenome (IMG submission 51720) | reverse complement strand
ATGCTTCAGGCCATAAGGGTCGTACCCGTGAGTTTGTGGCACGTCAATTTATGATGGCCCATGAGCGGGGAGACAATTTGGTAACCATTGGTCGCGCCTCAGATTTTTATGGTCCCCAGACGACTAATGCTGTTTTTGGTGAGATGTTTTTCAAACCCGCCCTGACAGGTAAAACAGCCAATCTTTTGGGGGATTTAGAATTGCCCCATACCTTTAGCTATATCAAAGATTTTGCCAGAGGCTTGGTAACCCTGGGCAATAATGAATCTGCTTTTGGTGAGGCCTGGCACACACCCAATGCCCCGACAATTTCTACCGCGGAAATGCTCGGTCTGATTGAGGCGGAGCTGGGTGGTAAAGTTAAGGTACGTGCCGCTGGAAAAACCATGATCTCCATGCTGGGATTATTCAATCCCATGATAAGAGAAGTTAAGGAGATGATGTACACCTGGGAAGAGCCCTACATAGTGGACCACTCTAAATTTGAAGCTGCTTTTGGAGTTGAAATCACCAGCCATGAAGAGGCCCTTAAAGAAACTATTGCCTGGTTTAAAAGTTATCGAGAGATCAAAGAGTGAAAAAGCTGAGCCAGGATCAGATCCTGAATTTTCTCCTATATGCTGGAGCTGTTTATTTTCTGCTGGTTGCCATCGTTCATTTTCTGGGAATTAAAATACCTGGTTTTTTCGTTTATTATAATGTGCCATCCCACGCCTATCAGGATAGGATTATTTCCTTTCTAACCTTTGGTTGGTCGGGTCTTTTCTTTCTAACAGCCAGGAAAATGGACTCAGATCTCATCAAGCTTATTCTGGTTATTGGGCTTATTGCTGTCATAGCACTTGTAGTGAACACAATAATCACTGACTTTCAACAACTGGACCAGTCCCTTAGTGGTGCTGATTATAAATGGATTATCGGTGGGCTGATGTTCTACTGGTTGGGTCTTGTGGTTCATTCCAGACAGCACTTTTTAAATAAGTAATGGTTTCAAATTGATCGCACGCCCAGCATATTTTTCTGTGATTTATGTGAGTCATAAATGAGGATAAGCCCATGAAAATCAGACGCTCCGCCCGTACCATACTGGCAACGCTGCTGGTATTGGCTGTGTTCACCACATTGACAGCATGGCATAACAAGGCTTCCCAGCAACTCTCTGATCCGGAAAAACAAGACTTGATCAAACAGCTCAGTCAGAAAAACCCCGCTTTGTTCCCCTTTGTAAAAGCAATGGAGTTGCGGGATAATGCTTCCAGCTTTTATGTGATGGGAACAGGTAATCAAAAAACTTGGCCTGGGGATATATTCCGAGCATGCTATTCTGATCCCCTGGCTGCGTGGAGCATGGCTGACAAATTACCCAAGCCTGGCTCTGATAAAATTCACTTGATTCGTTATCGTAGCGTGGAGGATTTCCTGTTCACTCTGAACGAAGCTGAGACATATTCACCTGGAGCCCTGATTTCATTAAAATTTCGGCAATATCAGGCTATTCCAGAACCTGCATTTGTTCTCTCGTTACGATTATTGTTTTCGATAATTGCAGGTGTTCTCGGTTTGATCTTGGTCAAGTATTTTAATCGATAGTAATTACCGCCCACCCTCGCCTGGGTACCGTTAGTCACAAAGTGCTTTACCAATCTTGATTTTGTTATTAAAACGCAAGAACTCTTCAGTGCAAAAGGTGGCAAAAAGGACATAATAAATGTATGTTGAAGGCTCAAATGAGTAGTGATAAATATCCTGTTAAAATTAATGATAAATGAAGGTGTTCACATGAAACGTAATCAGATTTTTGTTCTGTTAATGCTCGTTGTTTCTCTGGTGTTATGGTCATGCGGTGGTGGCGAAAAACAAGCTGCAGATACAGCCGGTGCCGACAATAGCACTATAGCCAAAGATATGACCACGTCGGCTGAAAATGGCGGCTATGGATTTGAAAAGCTGGCAGAAGACTTAGGCTATATTACCTATGAAATGCAGCCAGAGGAGCAAATCTTCTTTGGTGATCCTCGTGCAAAAAAAGGCGGCATGTTTCGTCACATCACCACTCGTTTTCCTGCAACCATGCGTACAGAGGGTCAAAACGCCAATTATGTTGAGAATAGCACCATTTCCGGACTCTGCTATGAGGGCTTGGTTACAACCCATCCACTAACCCTGGAGTTTATCCCATCCCTTGCCAGCCATTGGAAAGTTTCCGAGGATAAATTGAAATTCTGGTTCAGAATAAACCCTGATGCCCGCTGGTCTGATGGTCATGAAGTTGTTGCAGAAGATGTGGTAGCCACTTGGGATCTTCATATGGATGAAACCATTTTATCACCCTCTGATCAACTCGTTTATGGGAAGTTTGAACGGCCTGTTGTAGAGAGTAAATATATCGTTTCCGTCGTATGTAAGGAATTGAGCTGGAGAAATCTACTCTATTTTGGAGGGATGGCTCTGCTTCCAGCACACTATCTCAATCAAATAGATGGATCTGAGTACCTTAAGGAATACCAGTTCAAAATGTTGCCAAGCACGGGATCGTACATAATCCATGAAGAAGATATCATTAGCCAGGAGTCATTCACACTCACTCGCCGCACCGATTATTGGGCAAAAGATGATCCTATGAACAAATACTTGGCTAATTTCGATAAAATCAAATTCATAGTCGTAAAAGACAATCAACCACTTATGTATGAAAAATTCAAAAAGGGTGAAGGCGATTTCTACACGGTTAGTAAAGCCCGTGTCTGGGTAGAGGAAACCAATTATGAATCAATTCAAAAGGGTTGGATTCAGAAGCGTAAGGTTTATTCAGAAAAACCAGCAGGTACATCAGGTTATGCCTTTAATATGCGTAAATGGCCCTTCAATGATAAGCGCGTTCGGATGGCATTTACCTATCTCTACAATCGCGAAAAAATGAATAAAGAGATGTATTACAGTGAATACTCCATGATGAACTCAATGTATTCTGGTTCCGTTTATGAAAACCCGAACAACGAAAAAGTTGTCTATAGTCCGGATAAAGCCGTCAAGCTTCTCGAGGAAGCCGGCTTTAAAAACCGGAACGATGAGGGCTGGCTCGTTAACGCAGATGGACGTATCTTGCGCTTTGAAATAGCTATTATGAAGGGTTCAGATTACATGGTGACCCCGGTTCAGCAGATGATGAAAGATTATGGCATCGACATGCAAATAAAATACATCGATGGGACCGCTAACTGGAAAAATCTTATGGAACGTAATTTTACAATCTATATGCAAAATTGGAGCGGACTGGTTTTTCCAAATCCTGAAACATCTCTTCATTCATCGCTAGCTGACCAGGACAATAACAACAACATTGGTGGTTTTAAAAATGAGCGCGTTGACGTCCTGCTGGCCGAATATGATAAAACTTTCTCGCAGGCTCGACGAGTTGAAATCATCCGGGAGATAGATGGTATTTACTCTGACATTCACCCTGCAGCATGGGGAATAGCAAGAAATTATCAACGTATTCTTTACTGGGACAAATTCGGTTATCCGGAATATATGGTTACCCGTTTTACAGGTGATTATCGTACTGCTTTCACTCACTGGTGGATTGAACCGGAGAAAGAAAAAGCGCTTAAAGAAGCCATGGCGAATAATACCAATCTCCCCAGTGGTGAGGTTGATGTAAAATTCTGGCCAAAATTTTTAAAGGCAAGCTTAAAGTAATAATTGGATTGGATTGCGTAAATACGATTGTTTTATTAAACTTGAGCTTTAATAACGTCACATTCTGGCCCGTCTTCGATACTGGCCAGCAGGAAAGCGGTGGTCTCAATTTTGAGATTACGTCTTTTTTCTCTTGTTGCAAAGACCAAACAAAGCACGCCATCACACCCAGGTGGCTCATGACTATCTACGGTAACCAATAATTATGACAGCATATTTTATTCGTCGCATTCTTCTCATGATTCCAACTTTCCTGGGATCAACGATATTGATTTTCATTATTCTCCAGATGGCACCAGGTGGTCCTTTAGAGCGAACTATTCAACAGCTCCAGGCTGGTGCGATGCAGGAAGGAGAATCTGTCGGCAGTGTGGGCGATATTATGGGAGGTGGAACCTCTATTTTACCCGCATCAGCCATGCGAGAACTCAAAAGGTTCTATGGTTTTGATAAACCAGTTTATCAACGCTATCTAATCTGGTTAGGCATTTGGCCCCGAGAAATCAAACATCGCGAAGTCGAGTTCCCTGATGGTATGATTGAAGCCCAAAAAAATGTCGGTCGCGGAAACTATATGACCCTTCGTCTTGAGGGTGATAAAGTCAGTGTTTATGACAAGAACGGAAACCTCAGCGATGTCTGGAGTGCCTCCATCGATCCTGATGGCTCAGACGAAGCCATGATTTTGGCAACAATCTTTCAAACAGAATATTCTGGAATTCTTACGGGTAATTTAGGAACCTCCTATACTTATGATCAACCGGTAACTGAGGTCATGGCTCCACGGTTTAAGGTGTCCATGTTCTTTGGCCTTACTGGATTATTTCTTTCTTACATTGTTTGTATTCCTTTAGGTATTCGCAAGGCTTTAAACCATGGTTCTGCATTCGATTTTCTATCTAGTGTCACCATCTTTGTTGCCTACTCCATTCCCGGATTTGCCCTGGGGGGGGTTTTGTTGGTGATTTTTGGTGGCGGGTCTTTCTGGGATGTCTTTCCCTTGGGTGGCTTCCGGTCGCCAACTGAAATCTGGCAAGAGCTGAGCGTTTGGGGGCAGATTAAAGATCAACTCTGGCATGCAATATTACCAATTATAGCCTGGTCCATCGGAAGTTTCGCCGGTCTTACCGTGTTAATGAAGAACAGTCTGCTTGAGAATATTTCGCAGGATTATATCCGCACAGCTTTTGCCAAGGGCCTGCAGGAAAAAAGAGTAATTTGGGTGCACGCTATACGGAACTCGGTCATTCCAATCGCCTCCGGAATTGGTGGCATTATTGGTGTGGTCATCGCTGGTTCTTACCTCATCGAGAAGGTGTTCAATATAGACGGTTTTGGGAAAATGGGTTTTGAAGCGATTATTGATCGTGACTATCCCATTACATTGGGTTTTTTAGTGATCGTCGTCATGATTCGTCTGGTGGCCAATATTCTTTCTGATATTGCCCTGGCCACGGTTGATCCAAGAATAAGATTTAAATAAAGATGGATAGCAAACAGATGCCCGAAAACCAAGAGATATCACTTTCCATTCTAAAAAAGCGCTGGCTAAAGTTCAAAACCCTGAAACGAGGATACTACTCATTTATCCTGTTGATAATTCTGTATACCCTTTCATGGTTTTTACCGCTGTTAATTAATAATCGAGCCCTAGTCCTCAGTTATGAGGGCGAGATGTATTTTCCTGTCCTATCAGGATATCACACGGGTGCCGAATTTGGGCAAGATGTCCCTGGTGAAGCGGTTTATCGTCAACTCCAGGCCACCTGGACAGAGGCGGACAATGGTAACTGGATAATCATGCCGGTTTATCCCTACAGCCCCTATGAGGATATTACAGCAGTTGGCAACAAAATGTATGATCCACCCTCTAATACACATTGGCTGGGAACGGACAATACCGGGCGTGACGTCTTTGCCCGCCTATGTTATGCCTTCAATATCTCCATCTCATTTGCCCTGGTTCTCACCATCCTGAATTACATCATTGGTGTGATTATCGGGGGAAGCATGGGCTATTTCGGAGGAAAATTTGACCTCTTTTTTCAACGAATTATCGAAATTTGGTCCAGCCTGCCCATGTTGTTTGTGATCATCATTATCAGCTCCATTATTCGACCATCCTTCTTCCTGTTGATTTTCATCTACACCATTGTCAACTGGATTGGTATGACCTATCTCATGCGAGCTGAATTTTACCGCGAGAAATCAAAGGATTATGTGGCGGCGGCTCTGTCCATGGGGCAGACAAATTTTAAAGTGATGTTTAAACATATTTTGCCCAACTCGTTGGTTCCGGTAATCACCTATTTTCCGTTTGCCGTTGTTGGTGGAATTTCCGCGTTGGTTGGTTTGGATTATTTAGGTTTTGGCATGCCACCACCAACACCTAGCTGGGGCCAAATGTTAGATGTCGGCTTACAAAATATTTCAAAATGGTGGATGGTCTTTGCACCAGTTTCAGCACAGTTTGTTACACTGATCATGGTCGTTTTTATTGGTGAGGCTGTCCGTGAAGCCTTTGATCCAAAAGTTTATTCGAGGTTAAGATGAGTCGGGAAAAGCTGGTAGAAGTCAAGGGGCTCAAGACCCGGTTCAAAGTTGGGGGAGAATGGGCCAAAGCCGTCGATGGGGTCAGTTTTGATATCTACGAAGGTGAGACGCTGGGCATTGTGGGAGAGTCAGGATCCGGAAAATCGGTATCCGTGCTCTCGCTGATCCAGCTCATTCCCAATCCACCCGGAGAAGTTTCAGATGGCGAAATTATTTTCAAAGGGCAAAAGATTTTTGATGCTGAGGATTTGGCGCGAGTCAGAGAAGTCCCACCGTATAAATATTTTCAAAAGCTTCCTGAAAACAAACGAAATCAGGCCGCCACAGCCTTCTTTATCGCCTGGATAGCCATCTATGCTCTTTTACCAATTCCTGGACTATTATTGTGGATAGTTTCATTCATCTTTAGTCTGACAACCATGGTTCACCTGTTTTACAATTCACCCCAAAGGAAAGCCATGGCAGCGTTTCGAGAAAATATTTATAGCCGCATGTGGGATATTCGTGGTTCTGAAATCGCCATGATTTTTCAAGAGCCGATGACCTCCCTGAATCCTGTCTTTAATATCGGTATGCAGATGATGGAGTCCATCAGGCCGACATCCCTGAAAGATACCTTCAAAGCCGGGTTTGTAAGTCGGTCCAAGAGCTTGAAAAGCTATTCGATTAAAAGCAGAGTACAAATCTCAGCCATCTTCGCTGTTGCCGTCCTGTTCTTTTCCCAACTGGCTTCAGGTTGGAGTTTTGTACTCCCCTCCATGTTGATAAATTTCATTGTGGGTGGTCTGGTACCAACTGCGATTGCTTTCATAATCATTGGCGTGGATAAGGTGATCAGTGATGAATTTAAGACACGCCACCAGGAACTTTATAATTCAGCGGTGAAGCTGTTGGATACAGTGGGAATCCCTGATGCAGAGCGTCGGATAGGTGATTACCCACACCAATTCTCAGGAGGCATGCGGCAGCGCGTCATGATAGCCATGGCTCTGGCAAAAAACCCCTCTTTGCTGATTGCTGATGAGCCCACTACTGCTCTTGACGTTACTATTCAAGCTCAGATTTTGGAATTGATGTTAGACCTTAAAAAGGGAAACACGGAAGCTGCTGTGGTTTTGATTACCCATGATCTGGCTGTTGTAGCTGAAACCTGTGAGCGGGTAATTGTGATGTATGGTGGCATCATTCAGGAAGTTGCTGAAGTAAATGATTTGTTTGGAAAACCCTTACACCCCTATACCCATGGGTTGCTCGGCTCCATACCAAGACCAGACAAGGACTCCAAACGGGAACGCCTTGAAACGATCCCAGGCATGGTCCCCAATATTTTGGATTTACCAGTAGGCTGCAAATTTTGCACTCGCTGTGCAGTTAAACTGGATAAATGTGATACAGAAGAACCGCCCCTTCAGGAGATAACTCCAGGTCATTTTGTGCGTTGTTTTGTGACCCAGGAAGAACAGGTGTCAGCATGAGCAAGAACACGCTGGTAGACATAAAAAATCTGTCTGTACACTTTCCTGTACATGGTGGTGTCTTTTCAAAACGCGTCGCTACGGTAAAGGCCGTGGATGGAATAAATTTTTCAATTGACCGCAAGCAGATTGTGGGCATGGTTGGTGAATCAGGTTGTGGTAAAACTACTGTTGGTCGGGCCATGATAAACATCCTCCGCCATGTAGCTCCAGATGTTGAAATCGGTGGTAGCATTGAATATCATTTTGGAGATGAGGTGGTTGATTTCGCAGCTCTCAGCTCACGAGAAATACGGAAATATCGTTCCAGGGTTCAGATGATTTTCCAAGATCCCTATGCCTCCTTAAATCCACGTATGACGGTGGCTCAAATCATCAGTGAACCTCTTCAGCTGCATACGAATATGACCAAGCAGGAACAGACCGAGCGAGTTGGCTGGTTGCTGGACAAGGTTGGGCTGCAGCCAGAACAGGCCCGACGTTATCCCCATGAATTTTCTGGTGGTCAGCGACAACGTGTGGGTATTGCCCGAGCCCTTGCCACAAACCCAGACCTCATAATCTGTGATGAACCAGTTTCTGCTTTAGACGTTTCCATTCAAGCACAGGTTATCAATTTGATGATGGATCTTCAGGATGAGTTTGATGTTTCTTACCTGTTTATTGCTCATGACCTTTCTGTGGTGGAACACATTTCGGATAAAATTGCGGTGATGTATCTTGGAGATATGGCCGAATATGGTAACGCTCAGGAAGTATATCATCAACCCAGACATCCCTATAGCAAAGCATTGCTTTCAGCAGTTCCATTACCTGATCCCAGTCGCAAAAACCGGAAAAGAATTGTACTGCAGGGTGATGTTCCCACACCTCTTAATAAACCAAGTGGCTGTGCCTTCAGGACCCGTTGTCCCATCGCTCAACCTGCTTGTGCAGAATCAAAACCGGAGTTTAAAGAACAGGCCAAAGATCATTTTGTAGCCTGTCCAATAGTGGAATAAAATTTTTCTGGATTTATGACACCCAGAAAGTTTAGTTTTAGTGGTCGTGTTCAATAATGCAACCACACGGGTAAAACTCACTTTTCGAAGCCGAGGGGCAGTTGAAGATTTGGCAAGCATGCCAATGATTATCAATATCTTTGAAAGTGCTCTTATGAAACGAACCATCCTGTTGCTCCTTTTTTATACCCTCAGTCTGGCCAATACTATCCAGGTGCTGGATAAGCAGAGCTCCACCCCCCTCCCTGGTGTAAATATTACTATTGTTGGAACTGTCGAAGGGTTCCACACAGACCTGGATGGCAATTTCGTTCTGGAAGATCATCACCGCGGACAGGATTTAAAATTTTCCTATATCGGTTATGCAGACACCACCATGAATTATATCGATCTATTTAATGTGCAGGTGATTTACCTGATGCCTGATGTATTGAGTCTGTCCTCTGTTGAGGTGGTTTCGTCAAAATTGGAATGGGAGCAGACCGACTTACCGGCCATCGTAACAGTACTTCGCACTCGCGAGTTGATTGACCAGGGAGTTACGGAGGTGAAGGAGGTGCTTGAGAGGGATCCTAGTGTTATCGTTACCGAAAATTTTTCCGGGGAGCAGCAAATTTCTATTCGAGGGAGCAACGCCAATGAAGTCATGATCGTGTATGATGGTATCACAATGAATTCAGGGTATAAGAGTCGCTTTGATCTGTCCTGGCTCAACCTGAATGATACAGAATCCATATCTATTATAAAGGGATCCGGTACCCTGAGATACAGTTCAGGAGCGTTTGGGGGTGTCGTGGTGATCGAGCCTCAAAAAGTGGGCAGGTCTTCCCTGGTGTTGAATGCCCAGCGAGATGATCAAAAGTTGGCTTCTTATAGTGTATCAGACGTGCTTCAGTGGGGGAACATTCGAACGCGAATCACCTATTCCAACAAGGAGCTCATGCCATATGGAACCCAGCCGGGGAGCCCCGTTACTAGCCGGAATTTTTTGAATCTTTATGCGGGATATGCCTTTAAAGACACATCCAACATCCTTGGAGTTGGACATGTTAATATCAGTGAGGCTAGGGCCTCTTCTGAGGATTATGAAGATAGTTATCGGGATCAATATACCCAGGTGAGGTATCAGGGAGATATCGGCATCCTCCCACAAATGAACATCCAATTTATAAACAGGAAAAACAGCAGTCATTTTCTAAATCATACTGGAACGGCCTTTCTAAACTCAAGTGATGCTGGCGAGACCAGCAATATCGCTGTGGTCGAAAATAAAATTCTTAGTAAATCTTTTGTCAATTTTGCAAGAATAGAGCTCAGGAATGACTCTCATGTTAGTGAGTCCGAAGTCTATAATGTAAAATGGGATCATCTTACACTCCACGATATTGAGTTGAACCAGACACGCATAGCTGCAAC
>JGI26259J51720_1000927_pt1 | contig 10187 bp, 8 predicted proteins | sample SaaInlV_100m_DNA_5_FD_51720 | JGI IMG/M metagenome (IMG submission 51720) | reverse complement strand
ATTTGAAGTGATGGTCTTGTATGAATACACATTTTCACTGATATCCAATATTTCATTATACGTGTTCGTTACTTCTTGCACAATCTTTCCGGGGTAATTTGAATTTTGGTATTTCCCCGATAATATTTGAGCCATTTTCTGTTTTTTCGTTAAATTATTTCCTTTTGATGCTTGTGCGTTGCCGCTATATTGTAATATTTCTGCTTTTCTGCGCATATCTAACTGTTGTTTCGTATAGTTATTATACGGGGAAGTTTTTTCGAGACGTACAGGCGGTATTGTAAACAACATTTGCTTTCGTCTTTGTAAACATGTTCCACTTACGTCAACTGACATATTATATAATAAACAATACTATATAATATATGCATTTTTAGATTTATTCACCCTTGTGATAATACCAATAATTAGATAAATACGTAAAATAATCCGTATTTAGATTACCATCCTTTACTGTGAGATTCGGTCCCTTACGAACAATAGAGTTAATTTCAAATACGTTCAATGCCGAAGTGTAGTAACGCAAACTAGATAATTTTCCACTGAACCCTCCGTTTTGGCCTATATAAACGTCACTGTAGTTCTGTTTGGGGACATTATTTAATATCATACGCTTAGCCAAGACACCGTTTACATAAATATCCATTACTTGATTTTGCATACGAATTGCTAAATGAATCCATTTTTTAATAGGCATATTATCAATTACTACTGAAGTATTGGAATCGCCATATTTGACGGTATTCATCACTATATGAAGATTATTTGTTTTGGGTTCCAAATATACACCAGGCGCATTGTTAATAGTAGACAAATTAGTAACAGAATCAAACTTGCCGTCCCCCTTGCTGAATATATGTTGATATTTCTCATCTTGAACTCCTAAATCATTCAAATAGATCCAAGAAGACCACGTGAACTCAGCACCAGTGTCTTCATTGTTAGAGCGAAGAAGAGTGGTTGATTCACCTTGCTTCGGGTCTTGGCGAATAATCATTGCATTATTTCCATCAACCATTCCATTAATCAGATAAGGGTTCTCGGAAGGACCAAACAAGATACTCATCAATATTACGCCTAAATTGAGGAGAACTAACATACCAATCAATACAAGTATAATAAAAGCGAATTTTGCGATGATTGTATTGGATTGAAGAAACCCACTCGTTGCTTCTGGTACAGTAGCCGACTGTTTTGAAAATTCATTGAAAGAATCGCTTAGTTGACTGGTTGTGTTTTGTAGTGTGTTACCGATGCTACTTATACCTTGTTGTAAATTTTCTTGGTTTGGTAATTTTTCCATAGCATTTGAGAAATTGTTTGTAATTTGATTACCCAAGCTGGATGTATTCCCTTGTGGAGCGTTCATATATATTGTTATAATATAATGATAAAAATTATAACCATACAATTATATTATTGATTCGATATAGCCTATTTATATGTTTTAAATAATCGAAAAGCGGGATTGCTCTTGCTCATTCTTTAATATAGAAATATCTACACCATATGCAGTCAACATATTCAATAATCTATTGGAACCGTTTCCATCTAAATAAGTTTCCCATACAGTTTTTGGGTCCAATGGAGCAATCCATCTCTGGAAACTTGCCAAATAAGCATCGAATTTACCTTCCATATTACCAATCAAAATAGGTGTATCTTCACCAGGAGGCACCTTCGGCATAGTGTTCGTGCCAGTTTTGAAGAAACGTTGCGAACGAATCAATTTACCATCAACATACCCATCCACGAATTGGTTGTCTATACTGACCCCGATACATGTCCATTTCTGAAGAGGGAAATTGTCAGTGATAATCATGGTTTCTACGCTATCATCAGACATCACCATATCTAGTTTCAAGATGGGACCTGATTTGTCAAGATATAACTTCATGTTGTTATCTCTAGTAAATATGGTTTTTTCCACATTATTGTCCCACGTGTTTACATACAACCACAAAGTATATCCATAACGAGAATTCGTGGGTTTTTGAATGGAAGTAAGAGGTGCCTGAGGTTGTCTTAAGTTTGCACTCGAACTAAGTTTGGAAGAACGGTTCGATAAGAAGTAATACAAAACATAAATCAATAAAATAATAATAACTCCTAAAACAATGACTGTTGTATTCATATTTATATATTTTATGGTTATAAAAAAATATACAAATTAGTCCATTCGTAAGAAGAATAGTTTCTTCAATTTATTCCAATCGACCATTACATTTGGAATCCATTTTGTTTCTACAGGAGGGTTCTTGTAGGCGAGTAAATTATATTCATTCAATATATTTCTCTTAGATAAAGGCATTTTGTAATAATTTACGTTGCATATCGCGCCATCCAATCCGTCTTTTTGACCAACTGTGATATTGTCATAAGGATTAAATTTGGGTTCTATATTATGTAATGGTACCGACTGTGCTAATTTTCCATTCATAAAGACATCTAAGTATTCAGACGAATAATTGAATACAAAATGGTTCCATTTTTGTTTGGTAATTTTCAGTTTGATTTTTTCTTGTTGTTTGCCATCGCGATTGCTGTAATAGATGACCAAATTATTTCTACCGTGGGGTTCATCATTCGCATTTTCATATACTACATGTGGAGCACCATTCGCATAATTCAATATATTTGTTTCTCCAGAATATGCTTTGTAGTTAGAACCCTGTTCGTTCAAATATACCCAAAAAGAGATAGCATAGTTATTACGATAAAGAGGAGTTGAGTCATTTTCGTCAATGTGTTCCATTCGTAATTGTTCACTTCCTGAAATCACATGTGAATCATCTAAAAATAGTGTTTCTGGTAATAATTTAATACCTTTTTTCATGAACAACGCTTTTACAATCTTTGGTAAATAAATATACAACAATATCAATACTAATTCAATGACAAACAGATAAAATACAGTGCTGGTTGTAGCGTTGAACTCTTTCTTGATGTAATTGACAAACTGTAATATGAGGCATGGGATATAAAATAAGAATTGCGCAATCAAACCGGGTAGTCCTTCAAAACGTTTGATGTATTCTCCCAAAAAATAGAATACGATTGATAATGACACAAAAAATAATAGTACGGATAAGATGGAAGATACATGACTGATTGTTCCTGTCGTTTGTTGTGAAAATTGGAAATAATAGTAAATTAGTAAACCACTAAATGCAATTAACGTTATATAATACAATGGTGTTGTTATCCAATTATTTACACTTTGGCCAGGTTGTAAAAATACATTCAATCCATATGCAACTAATAATATAACGGGTATTGCTAACAAGCAGTGTCAATTGTCATCGACATTGAATAATCAGAAGTAAATAACATGAATACAATAAATATAGTCATAATTAAAATCATAAATCCGTGAGAAGCTATCGCATTTTTGACGACTGGTTGATTAGACGCCTCTTTTGCTTGTTCTGCTAACATTTTATTTGCTTGATCAATCGATGAAGAGACTGTTTTATTCAATTTACCAAATAATTGAAATCCTGTTTCTATATAATCGGGTTCTCTTGTTTCATTCATTTATAATGCTAATATATTATAAATGGATATTTTATTCAATTCGCCCTATTACAAGTTTTCCATCGCAGTTTTCTTTCCGTGACATTCTCGACATAAAGCAACTAAATTATCTACATGATTCCCTCCACCGTGTTCTAATCTAACCACATGGTCCACTTCAAACCAAGCGCTTAACTGTGTCTTACAGTCGTCGCAAGACCAATTTTGTCTGGATGCTACGAATTTTTTCTTTGTTTCACTTACAGACCTTTTTGTTCCGGTTTTTCCCGAATTCATCATGCGTTGCTCTCCTTTGTATTCTGGTGGATTGGTTATCGGGATAATCGGGTTGGTGGATTTATCTTGAAAATAAGAATGCTTTGTCGTGAAATCAAGTATAGGGGAGATCATACTGGTTGTACTTTTATCTACAGGTAAGTATTTTATATAATCGTTTGATGTCATTAACATTTCACGTGCTCTAAGAGGATTATGTTTTACAACGTAATAGAAAAATAATGCGCCCAAAGCGACTCCGCCCATTTGGTAATATTTCTTCCAAGTCATCATTATTTTCACATATTTACCGTCAGTATAGATGTTTGCTATGATAAATCCAGCGATTAATAATATAACTAATTCTATTCTCATTTAACATACCATTAGATTTAATTTATCATACTTATTCGTTGATTATTCACTATAATACTTATAAATCATTACAATTAGAAACAAAATGAATGCAAAATGAATGTATCTGGATTTGAATCGAATATTATCTAAAAATGATATTTTCTTGGGTTTGTATTGTTCTCGGTACATGTCCAATGCGTTCGCTAGCGATACTTCTTCTTTTCCTAACATTACATTGTATTTATTGTGTACAAAATGCATCCAGCGCACTAATGAATCGCGATTATCTAAATAAGGTGAGACCGGATATTTGTCTAGTATTTCACTAAATTTGTTTCCCATTTCCTCGTTCGGTATAAATAGCGGCATATTGGTTAATAATTCATAGTATTTCTTTTTAGTTACCTCATTTGGTGTTAATGGNTAGAACTCAGCAATAGTATGTAAGAAAAACCAATAATGAGGTCCCCACGTGTCAGCATCGAAATTCATAAATTACAATATATATAAAGATTACTTTTTTATACTACTGAGATAACCCAAACGTTCTTTATTTTTAATGAGTTCAGATAATTATTGCAATAATTGTGGAAAAGACGGACATTCTTATAGCCAATGCAAAATGCCTATTACAAGTGTAGGTGTGATTGCTTATCGTATTCATAATAACCAAAAAGAATATTTAATGATACGCAGAAAAGATACGCTGGGATTTATTGATTTTATGAGGGGAAAATATTCAGTAAACAATAAGGACTATATAATGAATATGTTAAAACAGATGACACAAGACGAAAAAGAAAAATTGGATACATTGAGTTTTGATGATTTATGGTTATCTGTTTGGGGTAGTCATCGATTGTCGAATCAATACAAACAGGAAGAAAGTATATCTAAAAACAAATTTCAATCCATGAAAGATGGAATTTACAACAAGCAACAATTCTATAATTTACATATATTAATTGAGGAAAGTAAACAATATACTCTATGGAAGGAGCCCGAATGGGGATTTCCCAAAGGACGTCGCAATTTCCAAGAAAAAGATTTCGATTGTGCGTTACGAGAATTCAAAGAAGAAACCGGTGTCCCTGTTGATTATTTACATAGTATTCAAAATATTTTCCCATTTGAAGAAAATTTTACAGGTTCGAATTATAAATCATACAAACATAAATATTACATTACTTATATGGATTATGAGAAAACGATTATACCATATAAATATGATAAGATGGAGGTAAGTAAAATAGAGTGGAAAACCTTAGAACAATGCATTCAATGTATTCGTCCTTACAATTTAGAGAAACAGAACATGTTGACGAATTTAGATAATATGCTAACTTATCACAAACCAGTATTATTTTATTAAAAAACAACAGAAATATATGTTTATTCTATATACATATATTTACCATTCATGCCACGAAATACACAAAAAGTGAAATCCAATGAGTCGAAGCGTGTGACTAAAAAGAAGAAATCTATCGAAAAAATCGCAGAAATTCAACCAATGGATGTAAGTGATCGAAATTTGTTAGTTGATGCTGCTTTGAATGAAATAGCAACAGCATTGGATGAGCGCAGCAAACCGACAGAACAAAAAGACGACAAGAAAAATCAAAGATGTCCTAAGGGACATCGTCGCAACAAAACGACTGGTGAATGTGAACCAATTGAAAAGAAACCGCGTAAGTTAATCGAAGGTTGTAATTATGAATATAAAATGGAAACACCTGTAGAAATTGCTCGTGGAGATGAATTGAGAAAAAAACCGATTAAAGAATTGCGAACCAAATTGATTGTTATGCTAGGCATTGATGACCCAAAAACAGAAAGTGTCTTGGGTGCACGTCTTAAACCACAATTTATTAATTGGATTGTGTGCCTAGAAAAGAAACGAGGATTATTAGAACCCGAAGAAGAAGAGGTCGAAAAAGAGGTCGAAAAAGAGGTCGAAAAAGAGGACGAAAAAGAGGACGAAAAAGAGGACGAAGAAGAGGACGAAGAAGAGGACGAAGAAGAGGACGAAGAAGAGGACGAAGAAGAGGACGAAGAAGAGGTCGAAGAAGAGGACGAAGAAGAGGACGAAGAAGAGGACGAAGAAGAGGACGAAGAAGACGAAGATGATGACGAAGAAGACGAAGATGATGACGAAGATGATGACAAAGATGATGACGTAGACATTTCGGAAATGAATAATGTGAAACTTAACGACAAAGATACTCAATTATTGTCAAAATTGGAATTATTGCCAGGAGAAGTAGATACAAATGATTATAATAGAATTAATAAACAAAACGAGAGAGTCCTCTATGAAAATTCATCAATAGAAGATGAATATAATTTCCTGTATCCTGGTTTAAATGACCCAGACTTCAATTCTAAAATCGCCTCTAGAAAAGAATTCAATTCTATTCGTTATGATGGTACTATCAAAAATATCAAGGAACAAGCAGAAGAAATGTGCGACCAAGCGTTCTCATTAATGCCTCATCAAATGTTTGTGAAGAACTTTTTATCCGTTCAAACTCCGTATAATGCTCTTCTGTTGTATCACGGTTTAGGTACTGGTAAAACGTGTAGTGCTATTGGCGTTGCCGAAGAAATGCGAAATTATATGAAGCAAATCGGATTGGAACAAAAAATATATGTTGTTGCTTCACCTAACGTTCAAAATAATTTTCGTATGCAATTATTTGATGAAGGCAAGTTGATGAAAATTGGCGATCAATGGAATTTACACACATGTATTGGAAACGAGTTGTTGAAAGAAATCAATCCGACATCTATGAAGAACATTCCGAAGGAAAAGATAGTTTCACAAATGAATACGCTNATCAATGAACATTATCGGTTTATTGGATATGGAGAACTTGGTAATTACATNCAACGTAAAATCAATTTAGTTCAAGATGATTCGGAAGCAGCACAAGAAAAACGAATCCAAAAAATACAAAAATATTTTAATGACCATTTATTTATTATTGATGAATTTCACAATATTCGTATTTCGGACGATAACAAGGAGAAGAAAAAAACGGCAACAATGTTGATGGATGTGATTAAACACGCAGAAAATATCCGTTTAGTATTGCTATCTGGTACGCCTATGTACAATAGTTATAAAGAGATTATATGGACGGTGAATTTACTGAACATGGTAGACAAAAGGAGCACCATTAAAGAAAGTGAGGTGTTCGACGCACAAGGCAATTTTGTAGAGAGCACTGAAGAGAAAGAAGGAGGTAAAGAACTACTGCAAAGGAAATTAACAGGTTATGTATCTTATGTAAGAGGAGAGAACCCATATACATTCCCTTATCGAATTTATCCTGATAAGTTTGAACGTGAGAATACGCTATTAGAAAAGGATTATCCACCATATCAACTAAACGGGAAGGAAATCGAAGAAAAAATTGAGAACCTACCTATTTATATAAATAAAATGGATGCTTATCAAGAGAAAGGATATTTAACTATTTTGAAGCATTTAAAACAAAAAACAGCTTCGAATACCGAAGAGAATTCCTTTCCTGATTTTGAAAATATGGAAAAATTCGGATATACATTCTTACAACAATTATTAGAGTCACTTAATATTGTATATCCGAGCGAGGAACTTGAAGAACTTTCGTTGGAGAACAATTTAATTGTTCCCGATACCATGATTAAGAGTTTCATAGGAAAAAATGGATTAAGTGAAATTATGAATCATCAAAGTATACAAAAAGACTACATGTTGCGTTACAATTTTGATTATAAACCCGATATATTGGAGAAATATGGACGAGTATTTCATCCTGATAACTTATCCAAATATAGTCATAAGATATCGAATATTGCGAACAAAATTAAAAACTCGAAGGGTATCATCATAGTTTATTCACATTATATCGATGGTGGTGTAGTACCAATGGCACTTGCACTGGAAGAAATGGGATTTACACGATATGGAACCGCTCCGTATACGAAACCATTGTTGGCTACAGCAGTTCCACCTATTCAACCGGTAGATAGTATACAAATGGTGGAGAAAGGCACTTTTGACGATTCTAATGGACAAACATTTAAACAAGCGAAATATGTAATGATTACTGGTGACAAACATTTTTCTCCTAACAACTTGGATGATTTGAAATATGTTACTAACGAAAATAATAAAAACGGCGAATTGGTAAAAGTGATATTGATTACTCGAGCTGCAGCCGAAGGATTGGATTTTAAGAATGTGCGTCAGGTGCATTTAATGGAGCCTTGGTACAATATGAACCGACCAGAACAGATTACGGGAAGAGCAGTGCGTAACTTAAGTCATTGTAAATTACCATTTGAGGAACGAAATGTAGAAATCTACTATCACACTACAGATGCGGTCGACGAAAAAGAAGCGGCTGATATGTATGTATATCGTTTTGCCGAGAAGAAGGCAAAGAAAATCGGTGAAATTACCCGTATATTGAAAGAGCAATCGGTAGACTGTCTATTGAATATTGGTCAATCTAATTTTACAGTGGACAACCTGCTAGCAATAACTGAGAACAAAGATGTAAAGGTAAACATTTCAAGTGGTCATACTATAGAATTTGAAATAGGCGACAAACCATTTTCGAATGTGTGTGACTACATGGACAATTGTGAATATACATGTTCTCGTGGTATCGATATAGACAACATCAATATTATTGATTCCACTTACAATGATGGTTTTATCAAAATGAATTATAATGAGATTATCAAGCGCATACGAGAACTTTTTAAAGAAGANTTTTTTTATAAACGCGATACATTGTTTAATTCAGTCAACATTCGTAAGAAATATCCAGATGAAGAAATTNATTTTGCATTAACTCGTTTCATACAAAACAAACACGATTATTTGATTGATAAATATGGACGCAGAGGNTATCTGGTAAACAAGGAAGATGTATATGCGTTTCAACCTGTCGAAATGAATGATGAAAACGCAAGTATACACGAAAGAAGTGTTCCAATTAACTACAAACGTGATGGTATGCGAGTAGAATTTCCAACCAAACAACCAAGTAAAGTGAAAATGATAATAGAAGATGAACTTGAACAAGTTGAAACGTTTCACACTATTTCGAATCAAGTTGTCGCAAATGTGAAATCCTCATTTTCTATGAAAAATTCATTGTTGATACAAGGTTCTCATGATTGGTATAAACATGTAGGTAACGTAATGAATATTCTTATGAAAAATCATGATATGTCTGCGTCCGAAATTACAGAGTATGTAGTTTATCATAGTTTAGATACAATGCGGTTAAAAGATAAGCTAGTTCTGATACAAAGTATATATGGGAGCAAGCCGGATTATCCGGAAGAAAATAACGAAATTATGAATTACATTGAACAATATTTCGAAGAAAGAATAATCACTTCGGATAATGATGAGAAGGGTATATTGTTGTTTCGTACATTTGGGGATTCATCGAGCTATATCATTTACCAACAAGATAACGTAAATAGTATGTTATGGAATGAGGTAGAAGACGAAGATTTAGAAGACTATAAAGCAAGCATAATTTCCAAATTTATAAAACCGAAAGGCAGTTACAACAAAATGGTTGGATTTATGTTTTTGTCAAAGAATGATGTGATTGACTTCAAAATGAAGGATTTCTCCGAAAAGAAAAATATCGTAGGAATTTTTTGCGAATCAAAAGGAAAAGCGGATATTATAAAACGCATTAATTCTATCTTACCTAGTCGTGTATACACCGATGAAAATATAATACAGACAATCGAAATAGAAGAAATTAAACAAAATAAGAAAATCGTGAAAATGAAATCAAACGGAGTATTCAAAACTGGATTATGTGCGATTACCGAACTATTGTTACGTCATATGGATAAACGCAAGAAAGACAATAAGAAATGGTTTTTCAGTAAAGAAGAAGCTATCATTAATAATCTGATTGGAATAAAAAAATAATATAAGAAAATTGAATTAGATACTTGATATCAATTAAAATATATAAAAGTTTCTGTTTATATATTAGTGATGGAAACCA
>JGI26259J51720_1000898_pt1 | contig 10401 bp, 8 predicted proteins | sample SaaInlV_100m_DNA_5_FD_51720 | JGI IMG/M metagenome (IMG submission 51720) | reverse complement strand
GGAGTACCTTTGCTGGAAATTGTGAGTGAACCTGACGTCCGTTCTGCCGATGAGGCAAAAGTCTACATGGAAAAAATCCATGCGATTGCCACCACAATCGGNGTNTCNGTCGGTGACATGGAAAAAGGACATTTACGTTGTGACGCAAATGTATCNCTGCGTCCGCGTGGACAGAAAGAATTCGGTACACGTACAGAAACCAAAAACCTGAATTCATTCCGTTTCGTCAAGCAGGCAATTACTTATGAAATGCAGCGGCAGCGTGAGGAAATATTAGATGGAAAAACGATAGTCCAGGAAACAAGACTCTGGGATACAGACCGTAAAGTCACCTTCAGTATGCGTTCCAAAGAAGAAGCGGATGAGTATCGTTACTTCCCGGATCCTGATTTACCGTTGGTGCGTCTGTCTCCGGAACTTGTTGAAACATTTCGTGAAAATCTTCCTGAACTGCCTGAAGCAAAACAACAACGCTTTATGGAAGAATACGGATTAAGCGCTTATGATGCCGAAGTCCTTTCTGCTGGTAAAGAAATTTCAGCATATTTTGAGAAAATACTCAGCTACGGTGCTTCACCCAAAATTGCCTGTAACTGGGTGATTGGTGAATTGACACGTGTGATGAATGAGTCCGGAAAATCGCTTGATGAAATAACTCTCTCTCCAGAAAATCTCGCAGATTTGACTAAATTCATTGAAAGTGGTGAAATNAGTAATAAAATTGCAAAAACAATCTTTGAGGAAATGCTGAATTCTGCAAAAACTCCTGCGCAGATAATTGANGAAAAAGGTTTGAAGCAGGTATCAGACGCAGGAGAACTGGGAAAGATTGTGGATGAACTGCTTGCCGCAAATCAGCAACAGGTTGAGCAATATCGTGCAGGCAAAACAAAAGTGATGGGTTTCTTTGTAGGTCAGATGATGAAACAAACACGTGGAAAAGGCAACCCTGCTGTGATCAACAGTTTATTAAAGGAAAAGCTGGATGGNTAGCATGAAAAAAACAATTCTCTATCTGGAATGGGGTTCAATTTTAGCTTTGCTTGCTTGCGGACTTTGGGTTTTTTTGAAACTACCCATAGAAACCAGTCAGGGATTTCCGCAAAAAATAATGTACCTTCATGTGCCGTCAGTCATTACCACATACNTGGCGTTTTTTATTGTCTTTGTCTACAGCATCGCTTACCTGTGGAAACGTGAATTAATGTTTGACCAAATCGCAAAAGCCTCTGCGGAAGTCGGACTGGTATTTTGCGCACTTGTGTTGATAACAGGAGCAATTTGGGGACGAACNACCTGGGGAACCTACTGGGTTTGGGATGCACGGTTGACAACAACACTNTTGTTGTTTCTAATTTTCATGGGTTATTTCCTGNTGCGGATGTCTGTTAATGACAGAGATAAAGAAGCGCGGCTGGCTTCTGTTTTAGGTATCATCGGTTTCCTCGATATTCCTATCATTCACAAATCAGTAGAGTGGTGGAGGACTTTGCATCAACCGTCTACTCTTTTCAAAGTCGATTCAGGAGAAGCAAAACCGTCGATGCCGCCGGAACTGCTTTATCCGCTGCTGGCTTCAACTTTAGTGATGCTGGCATTCTATCTTTANTTGCTGCTCCTGCGTTACCAAACTGAAAAACGTACGGACAGACTCAATCAACTTCTTGCGGAAACACAGGATTAAATGCTTATTGGATTAGATTACGTAATTGCTGCTTACGGTATTTGGCTGATTACTTTTGTTGTTTACATTATTTTGACTAAACGTCGTTTAAAAACAACCAGCCATGCAGTTACTGCACTTGAACAACGAGTCTCCGGAACATCCGCNACTTCTCAGCACACAAAATAACANATGAAAACAAGAACTAAATTTGTAATCGGTGGAGCAGTGATCCTTGCTGTAATANTAGCCTTGTCAGTGCAGAGTTTNCAGGAAATGACCGTTTTCTTCTATACACCTCAGGAAGTGCTGGCCAGTCCAAGCAAGTTTGAAGACAAGACAATCCGTATCGGCGCATTAGTGCAAAAAGGCAGTGTTGANTGGAATGCAAAAGACATTCAGCTTTCTTTCAATATTACTGAAGACGGAAATGAGTTCATCCCTGTGTTGTATGACGGAGTTAAACCAGATTTGTTCCGTGAAGGTCAAGGTGTTGTTGTTGAAGGAAAAATGAAAGGTCCGCGCTTTGAAGCGAATCAATTGCTGGTAAAACACAGTGAAGAATACACTGTTGAAACTGAACACAAGAAAAACAAAGAAGATTATTACAAATCAATTCAGGCACAATAAACAAGGAATCACTGAACCATTACAGGAGTCAAGAATTCCTGAACTTAGTTTATAAAACCTCACCAGAGGCCTACCACCAAAATGTCATCACGTTTCCAGCAATTACAGAAAAACTACAAAGAGTTAATCGCCACTGATCCTAATTTCCGTAACAGGATGCTGGTGGTTGCCGTCTTATTGCTGCTGCTGATTGTGCTGGTCATGTTCAGTATGCGTCAGGGTTTTTCCGTATTAGAGCAGTCCAATTCACAGTTGATGGTTTTTGTCGCTATCAATGTCAATATCGTCCTGCTCGCAATCGTTTTCTATATGATTGCACGTAACCTGCTCAAACTCTCATATGAACGACGACGTCACGTTCTGGGCGTTAACCTTAAAACAAAACTCATTACTTCCTTTATTGTACTTTCTTTACCGGCAATGGGCTTTCACCTTTTTGCTAGTTTCTTCATTGCGACAAATCTTGAATCATGGCTCAAAGGTCAACAGGAGTCCATGATCCACAGTGCGCAAAATGTTTCCGAAGCTTATCATAATAATCTGCGTAAAACTATGGAACTCCAGAATATAATCTGGGAAAGCCATCTGGGAAAAAGCGCAGGAGAATTCAGTAAAGTGACTCCGTTGAATAATATAGCAGCGGACGTTACACTTTATGCTGAAGACCAGGAGTTGCTGCAGCAGTGGTTACAAAACGCTATTTCACATGTCTACTGGACCAGTCCTTCTTTTAAAGAGTGGTATCAAATAAAATCCAAAGCACAGCTCTGGTTCACAGAAGAACTGGATGACCGACTCCTTTACCGTCACATTCGGCCTGTCACGATTGAAAACAAACAATATTATTTAGAAGTATTTTTCCCTGCCACACCTCATATTTCAGGGGCAATCAACGAGATAATTGCACAAGATCAAAACAGCCAGTTCTTGACCGAATCTGAGGATTTGGTACGTGGTTATTTTTTAATTATTTTTCTGTTGATGACTCTCTTCATTATTTTTGTTGCCACCTGGTTAGCCTTTTATCTGGCACGTGGTTTTGTACAACCTATTGAAGATCTGGCTCTTGCCACTCAACGTGTATCGGAGGGTGAATTAGGTTACCAGGTGAAACTACGCGGACCTCTGGATAAAGACTTTGCCCTGCTGATGCAGTCCTTTAATTCAATGAGCCGTGACCTGCTTGAACATCAGCTTGCACTGAATAAAACAACAAAAAATCTACAGGAAAGTCACCAGACTCTGCAAAGCCAAATTCGCTTTGTTGAGCTGGTGCTGGAAAACATCACCACTGGTGTAATGTCACTTGATATGGACGGACAGATAGAAATTTTAAACCACTCCGCTAAACAAATGCTGCAGTTGAAAGCCTCTCCTGAAGGCAGCAAACACTACAGTGAGGTGCTGGAAAAAGAATCCCTGCAGATGTTTGAAGAAATGGTTCAGCAAATTGAAACTGAAAAAGAACGTTCCATTTCACGTAACCTGATTGTTCATAAAAAAGAAGGTCCGGTTCAAGTTTCTGCAACACTTCTTCTGCTTCATAACAGTGAAGGACAGCCCGCAGGTATGGTCTGCGTTTATAACAACATCACAGAAATCCAGCGGCTTCAACGTGCACGAGCGTGGCGTGAAGTGGCCCGGCGTATTGCCCATGAAATTAAAAATCCTCTCACGCCTATTCAACTTTCTGCAGAACGTATCCATCGTAAATATGCAGCAGAAGTTTCTGATAATGCAGCCTTAAAGCAGTCAACCCAAACTATTATCAATGAAGTCCAACAACTGAAACGGATGGTCAGTGAGTTTTCAAACTTTGCCAAAATTCCTGAATCAAACCCTCAGTTGAATGATCTTAACGAGATTATCAAGGAAGCACTCCAGCTTTATCATGAAAATATGCCTTCCAGAATTTCACTGAGTACTGAATTGAGCGAAGCTCTGCCTCAGCTACCGTTAGACGCAGAGCAAATCCGACGTGTTGTCATTAATCTGGTGGACAATGCCATCAGTTCAATTGAAAAAAAAGGAACTCTTTCACGTATTTTCCGTCAAGGCGAAATTATTGTCCGTACCAGACACGTTCCTGATTTGAACATTATTTTTCTCGATGTAGAAGATAACGGAACAGGGATTTCCGCGGAAATTTCCGATCAGCTTTTTGAACCATACACGACGACCAAAGAACATGGAACAGGGCTTGGTTTAACCATCGTCAGTCAAACTATTTCAGATCATAACGGTTTTACACGTTTCCGGAATCTTGATTCAGGCGGTGCTTGCTTTACGATTGAACTGCCTGTCACCTGAAAAACGCAGCTTAGCGATGCAAAATTTTCAACAGCTTATAAACATTCAAACGCAGGGCAAGGGTCTTCAGGAAATTACACGTCAAGTACAGCAAGTTGTGCAAGCCTCTAAAATTACTTGCGGACTTTGTCATCTGTTCGTCCGTCATACTTCGGCGAGCCTCGTTATTCAGGAAAACGCAGATCCGGATGTTCAAAGGATCTGGAATATTTTTTCGGAAAGCTGGTTCCTGAAAACGATTTAGGCTATACTCACACCATGGAAGGTCCGGATGATATGCCGTCCCACATCCGGAGCGCGTTGACAAGTACATCTGAGCAGATTCCTCTTAGTGGAGGTACGTTGCTTTTGGGCACTTGGCAGGGTATTTTTCTCTGGGAACACCGTACACAAGGAAGTCTCAGAAGCATTGTTGTGCATATTTCCGGAGACTGAAGCTTGAAATTAACTTGTGAAAATTTTCCTGCTGCACTAAAGTTCAACTGTTTTTTTAACTGAAAACCAACTCTAAAAAAAGAAACCTGATTTATACATGCAAACAAAATTTATCTTTATCACCGGCGGTGTAGTCTCCGGACTTGGAAAAGGAATTGCCGCTGCTTCTATTGGAGCATTACTGGAATCAAGAGGTTTGACCATCAGCCTGATGAAGTTGGATCCATACATCAATGTGGATGCAGGAACCATGAATCCTTTTCAGCACGGTGAAGTTTTTGTTACCGTTGACGGTGCGGAAACTGATCTTGATTTAGGACATTATGAACGTTACACAAACGCTGTCCTGACACGCAGACATAACCGTACTACCGGTCAAATATATGATGCTGTTATCCGTAAAGAACGTGCTGGTGAATATTTAGGCGCGACCGTACAGGTCATTCCGCATGTGATTGATGAAATCAAAAATACAATCTCTGATGCCGCCCGTTTAGCAGATACTGAGGAAAATGCAGGAACAGCAAAAAATGCCGATATTTGTATTGTTGAAATAGGCGGAACGGTCGGTGATATCGAATCTCTGCCTTTCCTCGAAGCAATTCGTCAATACAGGCATGATCACGGTAAAGAAAACACTTTGTTTATTCACTTGACTTTAATCGTCAAGACCACGGAAATGAAGACCAAACCCACCCAGCACAGTGTGGGAAAGCTCCGGGAAATTGGAATTCAACCTGACATTCTCATCTGCCGTACCGCAGAAATGCTTCCCGATAAAGTACGCAGCAAAATTTCCCTGTTTACCAATGTACCGGAAAATTCTGTGGTGAATGGACTTGACGTAGAATCAGTTTATGAAGCACCACTGATGTTTCATAAACAGGAACTGGACAACACAATCATGAGCTATCTGCAGATGTGGACCGGTAGTCCAAAACTGCAGCCTTGGATTGATTTGATTGAAAATTATAAAAATCCGCATGATAAGGTGGATATTGCTTTTATCGGTAAATATGTCGCAAATCGAGATTCCTATGAAAGTATCAACGAAGCACTTNTGCATGGAGGAATTGCAAACCGCCTGAAAGTNCAACTGCACTATATTGATTCTGAATTGTTGACTGANGAAAACGCAGTTGAGCAATTGNAAAATATGGATGGNATTTTGGTTGCTCCNGGTTTTGGTGAACGCGGAACCGAAGGTAAAATTGCCGCCATCAAAATTGCACGNACACAGCANTTACCGTTTTTCGGAATCTGCCTTGGTATGCAGATGGCGATCGTAGAATTTGCCNGGAATGTTGTCGGAATTGCANGTGCTAATTCCGGCGAAAACCGACCTGATCATCCTGAAAACGTGATTGATCTGATGCCTGAACAATCCGGACATGAAGAAACCGGCGGAACTATGCGTCTGGGCAGNCAAACTACANTCCTGACTGAAGGCAGTCTGATTGCAAAAGTTTATAATAAAACAACCATTTCTGAACGTCACCGGCATCGATATGAAGTGATGAATGAATTTGTGCCAAAGTTTGAAGCAGCAGGTCTCAGCATTTCCGGAAAACATCCTGAGAGGGATTTAGTTGAAACGATTGAACTGCCTGAACATCCGTGGTTTATCGGCTGTCAGTATCATCCGGAACTGCAGTCAAAACCACTAAAGCCGCATCCGCTTTTTTCTTCTTTCATAGAAGCAGCTTATGTAAAACGGCAGGCACGTCTCGGTCTCCAAGCAACTTAAGATGAAACAACTGACTCTTCAAATGTCACTGAGGAAAAGCTTTAAAATAATTAGCGTAGTATTGCTTCTGCTAGGTTTTGCCACGCTAGAACCGGTATGGAATATGAGTCGAGTCAGTTTTGCTGCTCCTGCAAATTCTTACAAAATCACCCGCAATACCCTCGATCACCTCCAGAGAGAAGGTTTCAGCAAAGCACTCGCTGGGATGTTTGTTCCAATGCTGGACAAAACATATCAGAACCGCAAAGATTTCCTCGATGCGTTCCCGATATTCCTGGGACCAGAACAACGTGAAATAATTATACGTTATGCTTCAACTGAGCAGATAAAAATTCAGGCAGATGAATTCAGCAGTGATCTCAATGAAAACGCTGCCGTCTTTCGGGGTAATGTCAAAGGATTTATTCCACGGGAAAACATAGAGTTAACTACGGCAAAACTGCGTCTCGTTTCTGGACCAGACAGTGATTTCGAAAAATTGATCGGAGAAGGCGGAGTTCAAGTCAAACAATGGGATCGTGAAGTGCGTTCAGATTATGCGGTTTATACACAGATTGATCTTGAAATAACTGATGCAGATTCTGCTGCTGCGAAAAAGATACGGGCTCCAAAGCAAACTATGGAACTGCAGGGAAATGTCTTAATGAAAGCAACGCAGGGCACGGTACGCAGTGATACTGTGCTTTTGGATCTGCTGCGTCAGCATGCGACTTTGGAAGGTCAGGACTCCAGTAAAGAAGGTCGTATCCGTGTTGAAGCAAATCTGAGTGAGCTTGAAACAAGTCGTGGCAATCAGGATTCTGCAACTCAGGAAACAGGCGATGAAACACAACCAATTTCTGAACCACGTAAAGTTATTTTACTTGCGTCACGTGCAGTACTGGATAACTTCAAACATCAGGCAATGTTTGAAGGTGACGTTGAAATGGAACGTACACCGGACAATCTCTATATTCANGCGGGNAAAATCACTTTACGGCTCAGTGAATTACAAGAATTACAATCCATTCANGCAGAACAGGAAGTTTGTTTTGAACAACCGGGACGTGTTGCCAAAGCAAACCGAGCCAGCTTTGATGAGATTTCCCAAACCATTTTGCTTGAAGGCGACGCGGAAGTTCAATCCGGCAAATTTCACCTTCAGGGAACCACAATCAATTTGTACCTTGATGTAAATAAAGGTGTCGCTCAAGGCGCCAACAAGGCTCCTATCCAAATGACAATCCTCGGAGCGCAATCTCCTTCCATCTTTAAATGTAGATAGATGAAAGTTGCTACTTCCGCAGCAGCGCAACAGCAAAGCAAAAAAATAAATAAGCGGCCGCAATTAGCCCTCGATGTGGCTTTTAAAACCGGCAGTTCCGGCATAGAAGTTTATGTCGAACGTCCCGGCCATGGAACAAAATCGCAAAGCGGCAGCCACCTCAAAGTTCACTATGAAGGCTGGCTGGCAAAGGACTATACCATGTTTGACAGCAGCCGCGCTAAGCTTCGACCCTTTGAGTTTGATTTAGGAAAAGGTAGTGTAATTGACGGTTGGGACATTGCGCTTGATGGCGTGAGGCAAGGTACAAAACTGCAAATAAAAATTCCCGCCAGACTCGCTTACGGCAACCTCGGTGCTTCCGCAAATGGTATCCCTCCGAATGCGGACTTGATCTTCAAGGTAGAAATTCTCAAAGTTACCTAACAGAACGCTTTTCTTCTCAAAGCATAATAAGCAGCTCACTCACCGCATAATCTCTTTCTCGCACTAATCACTTTTTTCACTGATTGCGCCAGACCTGTGTACGGCGTTTTAGATAACGTGAAAGCAGAGCATGCATTATCCGAAAACAGGCGGAAGTGTAAACAATCATTAATGCCATTGCAGCCGCGGGTGCGATGTCGCCCGCGTCATCCATGTTCAGCACAGCTACAGAAGCCAGCATAGTTTCCGGAGAATAGAGAAAAACCACTGCGGAAACCGTGGTCATTGCATTTAAAAATAAATAACTTGCCACATCCAACAACGCCGGCAGGCAAACGGGGAGAGTAACTTTTCTAAAGGTACGCCAGACTGGAGTTTTTAAAGAGAGAGCTACTGCTTCAAATTCCGGATCAAGCTGCTTGAGTGCAGTGAGACAGGTGAGATGACTGACAGTATAAAAGTGGACAATAGTGCAGATTACCAGAATTCCCATTGTACCGTAAAGAAAACCGAGTGGATTGTCCGGATGATTGAAAAAGAAAATGTAGGCGATGCCCAAAACCAGTCCTGGAACTGCGAGCGGTAACATTGCACCAAGATGTAAAATGGTACGCAGCCACGTGACCCCTCTCGTTTTTTCAACCAGGTAACTGCCTAAGAAAATCAATCCTGAACCAAAGACCGCGCAGTAAATCGCCAGCCGAATTGAGTTATAATACGCTTCCCATCCTCCTCCATCCATCAAATCAAAATCGTAATTGTCCAGTGTAAACGAAAGATTATACGGCCAAAAAGTAATGAATGACGCATAGGCTGCCATCGCCAGCATCGCAATGAAAATGAAGGCGATAATTGAGCAAAACGAAAAAAACAACCAGTCACGCAGTGGATCCGCTTTTGGCTGAAAAGGCACAGCACGTGCGGAAAGCAAAGCGACTTGTTTACGCTGTACCCAACGGTCTGCAATAAAAGCAACTACGGCAGGCAGGAGCAAAACCAGCGAAACAACCGCACCCATTTCAAAATTTTGCTGTCCGACAACCTGTTTGTAAACATCCGTCGCGAGTACATTGAAACGTCCTCCGATTACTTTAGGAACGCCAAAATCTGTGATGACGAGCGTGAAGACAATGAATCCTGTACTGAGAATGCCGTACTTTGCTCCCGGAAGAGTGACCGTCCAGAAGACACGCCATTTAGGTGTACGTAATGCTTCGGCTGCTTCATAAAGTCTGGCATCCGCGGTGGAGAGTGCCGTGACTAAAATCATCAGCGCATGTGGAAAAACCCAGAAGCACGAAGCCATGATGACGCCGATCGGACCGTAGATAGAAGCACCGAACAGCCACGATTTGAGTACCCCTTGATTTCCAAACCAGTAAATTAACGAAATCGCCGCCAATAAAGACGGTGCAAGAATCGGAATCAGTGCTATTCCACGGAAGAGCCCCCGCAACGGCATTTTTGTGCGAGTCAGCGCATAGGCATAAACGAAGGCCAACACCAACACGATAATAGCCACAGAAATAGCCACGCCCAGGCTGTTGGTGATTGAATTGAAAAGTGCCGGTGTTTCGAAATATTCACGAAAATTCTGCAGACCGACAAATTCACCGTCCATGTCTTCAAAACTTTTGGAAAGCAAAGTATAAAGCGGAAAAACAACTGCAACCACCAGCAATGTAATCAGCAGGAGCAATCCGGAACGCAGTGCAATATCATCACGGCTGATCCGGATTCGTACTGAGGAAGCTCCGCTGACTGAAGTTGCGGAAACAGGTAATGCGGCCACGCTACTCATGAGCTTTCCGGAAAAATCCGCAGGTTGCGGGAGGGGAATTCCGCGGTTAGTCTTGAATCCTGAGTAACCTTGAGTTCATGAACTTGGTGGGTTGAAAGGTCAGCTTTTAATTTTCCAAAACCTTC
>JGI26259J51720_1000887_pt1 | contig 10492 bp, 10 predicted proteins | sample SaaInlV_100m_DNA_5_FD_51720 | JGI IMG/M metagenome (IMG submission 51720) | reverse complement strand
TTATAAAATACAAATATCTTATTGGTTTTTCATGGATACACACACTGACAATCACTACCATTATGCTGGGTTCTGGCGTAGAACTTTTGCCCTGACCATCGACTACATCATTATTTCTGTAGCCGCATTTCCCCTCATTCTGCTGCTCGGCTTCATTACCCCCGACTCTGTGACAGTAAGCGTTCCCTTCAAGCTTTTTACCTCTTCCGAAATACTCTCCGAGCAGACGCAGCTCACCTCTGCAGAACAGATCAATGACAGAAAAAAAATAGTCCGGATCACGGAGGTCACGGTTCTCAACCACTGGAAGTACCTCTATCAGGATGTATCTACCATCATCACCAAGGGGAGCCAGAAGATCATACGAACGGAGAGCTACCAAATTAACCCACTTACCAATAACCAGATCGACAATACAACACTGGATGATCTGGTTATTCCCATTCTCCTGCTCTATCTCTCTTTTTTTGAGAGCCGGTCCAACCAGGCATCTATTGGTAAAAGGGCATTAGGGTTGCGGGTAATCAGCCGCTCAGGAGAACCACTTACCCTAATTCAGTCTCTGGGCAGAAATCTGCTGAAAATCGTCTCCGCAATGATCTTCTGCATCGGATTCATGATGGCCGGCTGGACACGGTACAAGCAGGCACTTCATGACAAGATCACCAACTCCTATATCATCATCGATTGATCTCGGAAACCGCACCACTTCAACCACACAACCCCACACCGACCAAAGAGTTGACACTGTACAATTCGAGGTTGGACGACCTGAAGGCCCGATCACTATTTCTCCTCCAGAAGCACCCCTTTAATGTTTGCTACTTTTGTAGCAAATTTTTGTTTCGCAATTGCAATCCCGATCAGGGTCAGGTGCTTCTCATCCATCGTAGATTTCATATCTTTTGAAACGGTCACCAACAGCACCCCGTTTGAGCTGATCCCAACCGTTATTTTTTCCACCAGCCCATCAGGTAGTGTGTAATGGGTCTCTGTGATGCTCCAAGTACTCCTGCACCATCTCATCGGTGATATTTCCCGTGCTCCCCACCATACCCTATTGCCCAAAAAGCCTACCCCAGTATCGCTTCTTTAACTCTGGATACTCATCCTGCAATATTCTCGATGATCTACCTTTCAAGCTTTTCACAAGATCACTAATTGCTAACCTTGCAGGGTACATGTACCAGATATTTAAATAACAGTGATGACTTACAGGCTTACTCCCACGGCAAATCTATGCTGTCATGCAAGCTATTGATGAATAGTTGGCTTATTGGTGACAAACAAAATCAACCAAATGTAACTATCTGAATTTACAGTAAATTTATTGCCAGCCCCTGAAATTTTAACTCATTCATCAATCTACATCTTCTTGATCATCTCACTGGCAAACTCTGAACACTTGACCAGTGTGGCATCATCCATCAGACGCTCAAAGTCGTAGGTCACCGTCTTCTGCTCAATGGTCTCACTGAGTGACTTATAGATCAGCTCAGTCACTTCCATCCAACCCAGGTGCTCAAACATCAATGCTCCGGAAAGAATCACAGAACCGGGATTTACCTTATCCTGCCCAGCATATTTTGGTGCGGTGCCGTGGGTTGCCTCAAAAATGGCATGACCCGTCTCATAATTGATATTGGCCCCCGGCGCAATCCCGATCCCGCCGACGATAGCGGCCAACGCATCGGAGACATAATCCCCATTCAGGTTGAGTGTCGCAATGACCGAATACTCAGCTGGGCGTAACAGGATCTGCTGTAAAAAGGCATCCGCAATCACATCCTTGACGATCAACTTACCCGAAGACTCTGCATCCGCCTGTGCCTTATTAGCAGCTTCAGCACCCTGTTCAGCAGCAATTCGATCATATTGTGCCCAAGTGAAGGTCTGATCAGAAAATTCACGTTCTGCCAGCTCATAGCCCCAATTCTTGAAGGCACCCTCGGTGAACTTCATGATATTGCCTTTATGTACCAATGTCACAGAGGGCAGCCCCCGGTCTAATGCGTATTGGATCGCCTGACGGATAATGCGCTCAGAACCCTCTTGAGAGACCGGCTTGATCCCAATGGATGAGCTGTCCGGGAAGCGAATCTTGCGAACCCCCATCTCCTCCATCAGGAACTTTTTCACCTTCTCCACCTCATCGGTACCGTTCATGTATTCGATACCCGCGTAAATATCCTCTGTATTCTCACGGAAGATCGTCATATCCACCAACTCTGGTCTCTTCACCGGACTTGGAACCCCATTAAAATGACGCACAGGACGCAGACAGGTATAGAGATCCAGCTCCTGACGCAGCGTCACATTGAGAGAACGCATGCCGCCACCAACGGGGGTGGTTAATGGCCCCTTGATACCCACCAGATAGTCACGAAATGCCTGCATGGTCTCTTCAGGAAGCCAGCTACCGGTCTGGTCAAATGCCTTCTGACCCGCCAGCACCTCTTTCCACAATACCTTGCGAGTACCTCCGTAAGCCTTCTCAACCGCAGCATCAAATACGCGCTGTGCTGCACTCCAGATATCCGGCCCAATGCCATCCCCCTCGATAAAGGGGATCTCAACCTGATCGGGGACATTCAGCGTGCCATCTACTAATTCTACTTTTGTCATATTATTTAACTCATTAAAATTGTCTTATTAACGCAGAGACGCAGAACGCCAAGGCTGCAAAATGTATGCAAAGAACAGGTCAATCACCTTGCGACCTTGGCATAATCATCTTTTCAATATAGGCACGGGACTTGCGGATATGTCGTCTCATCAACAGCTCTGCCATCTCACCATCCCGGTCTTGCAGTGCATCCAGAATCAATCCGTGCTCTTTCGAAGCGGTAGAGGCTCGACCACTGTCACGTCCCAATTGGTAGCGATACATCCGCATCAGATGGTAGAGGTCATCACACAGCAGGTGAGAGAGTCGACGGTTTTGACTTCCTTGCACAATGGCATAGTGGAAGTCGTGGTTGCTGTTACCCGAATCAAGCTGTAATTCATCCTCCAAAAGAGCTTTTAAATCATTTAACTCTTTATCGCTCATAAACTCTGCGGCAAGTCGCGCTGCCATCCCTTCCAGTGCCTCTCGCACCCGATAGATCTCCAGCAGTTCATGTAGTGAGAGTTCAACCACGCGCGCCCCTACACGGGGGCGTCGATTAACCAGATTACACGCCTCTAAACGACCAATCGCTTCGCGCAGTGAAGCGCGACTTACATCAAAGCGTTTGGCCAGTTCCGGCTCACTGATCTTGCTGCCTGCAGCAATCTTACCACTTACAATCGCATCACAAAGCGAGTCAAAAACTCGATCTGCTACTGTAGCGGCATCTGCCAGCTCACCCATTATTGTCGACACATATCATATAAAAAAGATAATAACGACTATAAACCATGCCTGTCAATCTAGATTGTCGACAATTACCCATCTCCAGCATACCCAATGGTTTACAGAGTCTATGGTTCCCTTCGGGCGGCCTCTTTTAATCGCCCTTTAGACCTCCCCCACTTAAGGGAACATACGGGTAAAATTTTCAACCGGTTCACGGGGTGTCCGGTAACTATTGATCAGTGCCTCCTCGGCTGCATAACCGAGTGCCATTCCAGCCACTAACACGGTATCTTGATCATACCCCAAGTGTCGCTTTACAACCTCCGGGTACTCTGCAAGTGCGGCCTGTGGGCAGGTTGATAACCCCTGTTCTTGCGCGGCAAGCATCACTGATTGCAAAAACATTCCATAATCGAGATAGGAGCCAGTCTCCATCTCTCTATTCATCAGGAAGAAGAGAATAACCGGTGCATCAAATGCCCGGTAGTTGGCTGCCCACTGGTCCAACTGTCTCGCCTTGTCCTCACGGGTGATCTGCAAAGTCTCATACATCTGCAAGCCACAAGCACGACGGCGTCCTTTATAAGGCTCTTGCCACTCCAGGGGGTAATACTGGTAGTCCATCTTCCCCTTTTCACCCTCACGAAAACGCAGCTCCATCTCTGCTGTCAGCGCCTGACAAGCCGTTCCTGTAACAACAGCCACCTGCCAGGGTTGTGTATTAACCCCCGACGGGGCATGACTTGCTGAAGCAAGAATCTGTTCAATCAGCTGTGGATCAACCTCTCGCTGTTGAAATGCACGGATCGATCTTCTTGCAACAAGCGCCTCTTGCACATCCATCTTCTCTCTCCGCAGTTCTTACAGTAAATTTAAAACTTGAGTACGCCTAAAGTGAATCTTCAGGAATTTTATTGCTCTGAGCAAATTATAAACTACCCGCAGAGCGGGTGGTTTAATCTCTGTGAGGCGGGCGCAACCCTTGGGTAGACTTCAAGGGAGAGAGGCGAAAGAGACCCTTGAACTCAGCTTTGGTCCTCAGTGGCTTGAGGGGCATGCAATTGAGAGTCACCATCTTGAACTGGATATTGAGCTTCGTTACTGATACCGTTTGAGAATATCTTGAGCCGACACTGGAGCAATCAAGCATGGGAAAACTAATCGTACTCGACTCAAGCGACGAAGGTGCACCCACCCCCTTTTTGAGAGGTATTTTGACCCGCTCACTGCGCAATGTCGGTATCGACTTCAAGGCCGCCTACGCCCTCTCCTCCAGCATCAAAGAGGAGTTGGAGGGGCGAGAGAGCCTCACCACAGCCGAATTACGTGCTGAAACAGCCCGCCGTCTGGACAATATCTATCCAGTCGAGCTGGTTGAACGCTATCGCAATCCAGCCCCAATCCGTAGAACCACACTGATCTCTCACAAAGATAGTGATCAGGTCTCGCCCTTCTCACTGCACCAACATACGCGCTGCATGCATGCCTCCGGGCTCTCCCCTCTGGCAGCAACAACCATCACCACAGAGCTCTTTCAGTACCTGCATGATAAGGAGGTTGTGGAGATGGACTCGGATGCACTGGGGCGACTCACCTGCCGTATTATTCACAACCACTGCGGAGATGAGGCGGTACAGCGCTATCTGACCTGGACCCACTTCTCCCGTAGCGACGAGCCGATCCATATTCTGATTGGTGGTGCCACGGGTACAGGAAAGAGCACCATCGCTACCGAGGTTGCTCATCGCTTCGGGATTGTACGTACCCAGTCGACCGATATGTTGCGCGAGGTGATGCGGGTAATGATTCCCCATGCCCTGTTACCTATGCTCCACAGCTCCTCTTTTGAAGCCTGGCGCTCTCAGCCCCGAACCAATGAGCAGGCAGATACTCCCAGCAATGATGAGATCATCTCCGGCTATCTGACTCAGTCTAAAGAGGTCTCCGTCTCCAGTGATGCCATCATTCAGCGTGCCCGACGTGAAAATGTATCCTTGGTACTGGAGGGTATTCACAACCACCCAACTCGGATGAGAGAGATCGCTGAAAACTGCGATGGACTGGTGGTACCCCTGATGTTGGCAATTATCAAACGCAAAGATCTACACAAACGGATCAGTGGACGTGGCGAAGAGAGCACACTTCGAAGAGCTAAACGTTATCTGAAAAATTTTGATGCCATCTTGGCGTTACAAAATTTTCTGCTGGATGATGCCGACCAACAAAATATCCCGATCATCCATAATGAAGATCAGGAGGAGACCATTGAACAGGTGATGCTGGCGATCAACGATGTTTTAGCCCCTCACTTTGCGACCACAGAGTCTGAGCTATTTCCAAAATGAACACACCACAACAGAAAAGCGCACTGCTGATTATTCTGGATGGGATGGGAGACCGCCCCTGCAGCAAACTGAATGGAGTGACACCGCTGGAGTACGCCTCACTCCCTGAGATGGACCGTCTGGTGGAGCAGGGTATCTGTGGTCTGGCTTACCCTCTGGCCCCTGGCCTTCCAGTAGATACTCATACCGGGACCGCCACCCTGTTTGGCTTCTCCCGTAGCGCTACTGAACAGTTGGCGCGTGGGCCCGTTGAAGCTGCGGGTGTTGGTATGGAAATCGGCCCCAGAGATGTTGTGCTACGTGCTAATTTCGCCAGCTTCAACCAACAGTATCGACTGCTCGATCGGCGGGCTGGACGTATTAACGAAGGTACTGAAGCACTCTCCGACAGTATCAACCAGATTCCTCCGATTGATGGCGTCCATATTTCGTTCAAACCGGCAACAGGTCACCGGGGAGTGGTCCGCCTGCGTGGCGAAGGGCTCTCTACCGAGATCAGCAACACTGATCCAGGTCGAGTCAAGCTAGAGAACACTCCACAATGTACCCCTCTCAGCGCAGATAGTGACGCAAAACGCACTGCAGCAATTGTCAACCAGTGGAGTCAGGCTGTTTTTGAGATACTCGATCAGCACCCAGTCAACCAGCAGCGCCGCAAACAGAGTCTTCTACTAGCCAACGGGGTGATTCTACGGGGGGCTGGAGAATTTCAGACACAGAACAATCTACTCAAAGAGCTGGACATTAAACCGGTAGTCATTAGCGCAGAAGCGACTGTCCATGGTTTGGCAGCACTCTCTGGCTTTGACTCGATCAATCTCCCCTCATTCACCGCCTTACCTGACACGGATATTGCGGCTAAGGTAGAGGCTGCCGAACAGGCACTCTCTCACTATCCGCTGGTTATTCTCCACTTCAAAGCACCTGATATCTGTGCCCATGATTTCGACCCGGTTGCCAAAGCCAATTTCATTCAGGCAGTTGATCAGGCTCTTCCCGCACTGAGCCAAAAGGCCTCAGCCATTGCGATCACCGCAGATCACTCAACCAGTTCAGAGAGCGGGCATCACTGTGGCGACCCTGTTCCGTCACTACTCTATTACCCAGGGGTACGCAGAGATCACTGCAGCACCTTCTCAGAGGTAAGCTGTATGCAGGGAGGGCTGGGGACTATCCCCTCCAGTTCACTGCTACTGATGCTGTTGGATGGTCTGGGGTGGATTAGAAACTACAAGGTAAAAGACCGTTGGATGCTGCAATAGTGACTGTAGGCGGGCACCATACGATCATATGCAGCTCTAAAAAATATAGTTCTTAAAATATAGCTCTTAAAATACAGCTCTTAAATTTAACATCTTCCGCAAGCTCCTGCGAAAAATGCACTAACCAGAGATTAAGCTATAGCCTCGCTCAGCCTTACTCACGGCATCAAGCTCAACCATAATTCCGGCAGCCCTGATTTCATCGGATATCTGAAACAGAAATGTAGGATCAGCATCTTCAGCAGTATCTCTCAACTCCAGCTCAATCTCACAGATTTTTATCTCAGCCCCATCCTGTCCTGCATCACAGGCACGCACGCCTCCCAAGTCCAGAGCAAACTCAACTTCACCCTGCGGTGTGTGTAACAGCCATTGCTTGCGCACAAAGTCGGTTACAAACTGCGGTTGCAACTGCTGCTCATCAATCGCTCGATTCAGCACCACAATCCCTAGCTCACTCAACACCTCCAGATCCAGCTCCGCATGCGTCAGCTTGACCTCATACTCATTTCTACGATGCAGCCCACCTTCACTACTACCCGCTGTTTTTACCGTGCGAACCCAACCATCGCCTTTATCCCGCAAGCGCAGAGAGATCCGCTCCGCACGCAACTCTAGCGCGGGGGTATCATAGTAGGTACTGATTAACCTGCGCTCCTCTGCAACCCCATCGCCATACTTCTGCAGTAGTGGTAACGCCTCAACAGCCACAATCTGTTCGCTGGAGAGCGCTAATTTCAGTTCTGTCTCCATGACTGTCTCCTTTAAAGCTTATTCAGGCTTTTCAACTCCTGCCAGAGCTGTAAAAATGCCTCTGCAGAAGGGGTATGGGGTCGGGTCACCAATACGGGTTCACGTGAGATTCCCATATTCTCCACATCCACAGAGTAAGGCACCTCGCTCTGCAGGAAGCGTTTATACTGCTTACGCATCAACCGCCTTACCTCCCTGTGCATCCGTTTACGTTGCTCAACCATCGAGAAGAAGGGAAGCAGTGCTCTCTTTTTCAAGTTGGACTGCTTGTAAAACTGCAGCAACTGTTCAAAGGTGCGTTGTGAAAGGGTAGTCGGCACAATGGGCACCACAACCTGATCCGCTGCATGAAATACATTTTCCGAGAGGATGGTAATATTGGGGGGACAGTCGAGCACCACCACGTCATACTCATCACTCAGAGAGGCCAGAATCTGAGCCAGGCGCAGGTGTGATTTTTTCATCCCCGCCAGCATCTGATCAAAATTACGATAGGCCATATTGGAGGGCAGAATATCCAGCAGCGGATAGTCAGAGCCTTTGATATTACGTATCAAGCGGTCGCGGCGGGTAAAAAAGGAGTCTAGTTTCAGTTTTTTAGAAGGCTGCACCCGGAAGTAGAAGGAGCTGGCCCCTTGTGGGTCGAGGTCACAAATCAGGGTTCGCATCCCGTCATTGGCTGATGCATAGGCAAGATTGATTGCCGTGGCAGTTTTCCCAACGCCACCCTTGATACTGTAGCAAGCGATGATCTTCATTGCACATCCTCCTTCTCTCTGACCATCTCTGCATAGAGTTGACGGGTTTGCGCGCTATAGAACTCACTAAAGGTTTCCGTGACCTTTGCGCGTTCCTGCTTCTGCTCCAGGTTCAAGGCACCGATAAGCCCACCCACCGCAGCCAGCATCGACACTTGATCTTGCTGGTGGTTTAACAAAAAGGCCTGCAGTGACTCTTGCTGGACGGAGAGGTCATTAAATTTCCCCAGATTATCCTGTAACCGTTTCAAGGTGCTCACCGCGCTACGCTGCATTTTCTTTGGGAATAAATTCCCAAAGAAGTCCAGTAGATAACGCAGCTTCTTGCACTCAATACGCAGGTCATGCACCTCCTGGTCCGGAGTTGAGGCATCGATCGCCATCCCCAGCTTGCCAATTTTGTGAAATTTCTTGGAGATCTCTTTGGTTGCAACGGAAAGCACCGCTTTATCTGCCTGTAGGCCCGCGCCCAGTTTCTCGGCTTCACCCTCCAGTCGCAGCTGTATGGCCTTCATCGTACTGTCGTAGTCGGCCGAACGTAGCCAACGCCGCACCCGTCTCAGCTCCCGTTTTCGTTCCAGCACCAGGGAGGCGAACAGTGTATCCACCCCATCCGCAAGGACCGGGGGCACCAGTGCTCGATAATTCTCCTGCTCCAGCAGGTAGACATCCAGATCGCGTAGTTGATTGGTGCGCTTTGCAATGGCTGCAAACTGCTGCTTCAGCCAACGAGTCTCTTCCGGGGAAAAGACTTTGCGCACCAAGCTGAGGATCGAACGTATTCTACGCAGTGAAACCCGGTAGTCATGAAGAAATTCAATATCAAGGTCCTCAACAATGCCATGCTCATTCTCTCTGGAAACATTCAGTAGAGCACGCAGATAGCGCAGTACCACATCACGTGCCACATCCTCTGTGTTAATCACAATTGAGGGCTTGGACTGGTAACGGGCCGGGGTTACCCCGGATGCAAGCAGATACTCCTCCAGTAGATGATCGGTATAGAGCGGTAGCCCCATCTTCTGCACCCGCTTCTGTAGTTTTTTCAGTTCAAGATCATAGCCACGAACAGGGAGCACACGTAACACCTGCCGCACCACAGGAGCGCCTTCCTCCTCTGCAAGAGTCCTCTCACCAGAGCTGTGCCTCAAGGTAACTAACTCAATCCACGCAACACTTTTCAAGTCGCTGTTCTTGACGGCATAGCGCACACTGAACTGTTCAAAGTGGTGCATCTCAAGCAATACTCGCAGCTTGCAGGCTTTTTTGAGCAGCTGCTCGAACTCATTCTGCGGTTCAGTAACAGGCTGTTGTGCAGAAATATCCCACCAGAAGCGCCCTCTTTTTCGACCGCTTGCCTGCTGCGTAAATGCTGAACCGGAAAGGAATTCATTCCTGTTCCAGAGTTCGTAGGCTCTCTTTTTTCCACCTGAGTGGTTATAGAGCAAGGCTCTCCCCTGCTGCCATAACGCCCAGTCAAAGGTATCCAGCAACTGATAACGGCTCTGCTCTTTGTGCTCCAACTGCAGAGAAAAGGGAGACAGTACGTCCACCCACTCAGGCTGTTCCAGATCAATCGAATCAGCCATCCATACTCTTTCAAACACCATCAACCCCCTCTCTCTATTATCCATTTCACTGACTACCACAAACCCTGCAGGGAGAGTCTAACGGTTGTCGAGTTTTGATTGCAAAACTATTTTAGGTCGTCATCAAATTGTCACAGCAGCAACGTATCATTACCGTATAACCTATTTGAGAAAAAGTCACCTTTTATGAAAAGCACCCCCTCCAAGCTTTCACGGCTCCCAAAAATCGGCTCAGCCACAATCCAACGACTACAACAGCACGGCTACTTTACACCGGAAGACCTACAACAAGTCACCATCAAACAGCTCACCCAGATCTCTGGTTTTGGGAAAAAACGGGCCACTCAGCTACTTGAAGCTGTCGCCAATAGCCTCCATACTGCAGACTCTGATAAGCCAATAAAAAAACAGCACACAGAACATACCATGCAGCCCCCCCCCCCAT
>JGI26259J51720_1000879_pt1 | contig 10584 bp, 10 predicted proteins | sample SaaInlV_100m_DNA_5_FD_51720 | JGI IMG/M metagenome (IMG submission 51720) | reverse complement strand
ATACGGCAATGGTCTGTAGAATCTTTTGCAGAAATCGCCAATCGTATTTATGAAGCAACTGGTTTGGACGGTATTTTAGACGGTGCACCAAACGAAAAACCTCTTGCTGAATCCATACAAGACTTGTCAAAAGCTCCTCTGGAGTGGGCTGGAACGCGATTGGGTGAATTACCGGAACTTTTGAAGTATGCAAAGTTTGTGGTTAGTAGTGAGACAAGTGCAGTTTATATTGCTGCTGCCGTAGAGACACCTGTCATTTGTGTATTGGGAGGAGCTTACTTTGGACGTTTTCTACCGTATCCTGAGTCGGCCGGACAAAAAATTGTTTTAAAAACGGTCTCGTATCCGATGTCTTGTTTTGGCTGCAATGCGGATTGTGTTTATGAGTTGGATAAAGATGAACCTGCGCCTTGCATCTCTAAATATCAGTGTTGACGTAGTTTGGCAGGAAGTGGAAAAAATAATTGAAGACGGGAAGAATTGAGATGACGAAGCCTAAGAGTTTTCTGAGAACACAGGTGATCATACAGAGATTGAAGTAGTTAACTGGAAATAAATTTTTCAGTTTTACACTTTTCCTTCAGTCTTTTTCCGCAATTCAGCAATTCGGTCCCGCAATTCCGCTGCTCGTTCAAATTCGAGAGATTCCGCTGCTTCCCGCATTTCTTCTTCAAAACCAGCAATTTTTTCTTCCATGACAATTACAGTTTCGTAAACCGCAGTTTCTTCGGCTGCATAAGCATCGCTTTCCAGCATCTCATTCATTTCGACAGGTGCAAAGGACGGTGCGATTTTACGGAAAATTGTTTTCGGCACAATACCGTGTTTTTTGTTGTACGCTTCCTGTTTTTTACGACGTTTTTCGGTCAGGTCGAGGGTGATCTGCATAGATGCCGTAATCCTGTCTGCATACATGATTACACGTCCATTAACGTTACGTGAGGCGCGTCCGGAAGTTTGAACAAGTGAACGTACCGATCGTAAAAAGCCCTCTTTGTCCGCATCGAAAATTCCGACCAGTGAAACTTCCGGCAAATCCAAACCTTCGCGGAGAAGGTTGATCCCCACCAAAACGTCAAATTCTCCCGCCCGCAAATCATGTAAAATCTGGGTTCGTTCCACCACATCCACATCTGAGTGCATGTAGCGCACTCGCACATCAAGATCGTGATAATATTCCGTGAGGTCTTCCGCCATCCGCTTTGTGAGAGTGGTGACAAGCACGCGCTCCTTACGTTTGGCCCGCAGACGAATTTCATGCAGCATATCGTCGACCTGTCCAAGCACCGGTCGTATTTCGATTATTGGTTCAAGCAAGCCTGTGGGTCGCACCACGAGTTCCGCCATTTGACCTTCGGACTGCTCCATTTCGTAATCTCCCGGAGTTGCAGAAACATAAATCAATCTTTGCGGAAACTCGACAAATTCCGGAAACTGCAAGGGCCGGTTATCAACTGCGGAAGGTAGCCGAAATCCGTGTTCCACGAGAGTAGATTTTCTTGAATAATCTCCCTTGTACATCGCTCTGAGCTGCGGCAGAGTCATGTGACTTTCGTCGACAAAAATCAACGAATCATCCGGAAAATAATTGAGCAATGTTGCAGGAGGAGTTCCAGCCGCGCGTCGATCCATGATACGGCTGTAGTTTTCAATTCCGGAACAGGAACCGGTTTGTTCAATCATTTCCAGATCATACTCGGTACGTTGCAAAAGGCGCTGAGCTTCCAGAATTTTGTTATTTGCATGTAGATCTTCGAGACGTTCGCGGAGTTCTTCCCGGATTAAACGCAAAGTTTCCGGAACATGTTCGGCAGGCGCGACATAGTGCGAGGCGGGATAAATAACAAAATGCTGATATGACATTTGCTTTTTTCCGGTCAGTGGATCGAAGCGGACCAGACTTTCAATTTCGTCGCCAAACAATTCCACACGAATTGCGGATTCTGATTCCGCCAGATAAATATCGATCACATCGCCACGTACCCGAAAAGTTCCTCTATGAAAGTCAATATCGTTTCTGCTATAAAGTAACTCTACCAACCTCGCTACAATAACCTGCCTTGAAAGGCTTTCTCCCACCTTAAAAATAAGCAGCATTTTTTCGTATTTTTCCGGCGAACCAATTCCGTAAATGCAGGAAACACTGGCCACAATCAGCACGTCGCGACGTTCCAAAACGAACGGGTTGCCGACAAACGCAAGCGGTCAAGGTCATCATTGAGCGCTGTGTCCTTTTCAATGTAAAGGTCACGGCTNGGAACGTAAGCTTCCGGCTGATAGTAGTCATAATAACTAACAAAATACTCNACCGCGTTTTCNGGNAANAAGCTTTGGAATTCGTTATAAAGCTGTGCTGCAAGGGTTTTATTGTGCGCAATAACCAGGGTGGGNCGCTGCAGTTTTTGAACTACATTGGCCATTGCGAATGTTTTTCCGGAACCGGTAATTCCCAGCAAAACCTGATGCTTATGTTTCTGTTCAACACCATTCACCAAAGTCTCAATTGCCTGAGGTTGATCTCCGGCAGGTTTGAAATCAGATTGAAGATTAAATTCCATAGATTTAACTCTTAATTATCAATCACTTCCTTTGGCCACTCGATCATTCCCTGCGGATAAATCACCTCCAAGGAATACAGTCCGTGCGGCTTTGCGGTAATTCCGGCTAACTCGCGTTGACCGCTTTCAAGAGCTTCAGCAACTTCATCAACGNTTTTGCGGCCCTGACCTACTTCAACCAAAGTTCCGGTAATTATACGTACCATATGCTGCAGAAACGAATTTGCTTCAAATTCAATTTGCAGGGTAGAGTAGCGGAAACGCTTTTTGGAGATCAATATTTCACGAATATTTTTAAGTGGACTTGGAGAAGAACAATTTGCGGCGCGAAATGCGGAAAAATCGTGCTCTCCGATTAAAATTTGCGCTGCTTGCTCCATGCTCTTTATGTCTAAAGGCTGATTAATCCACCAGCTTTGCTTGCGGGAAAAGGCTGGCTGATAAGGCAGGTTGCAGATAAGGTAGCGGTAACGTTTTCGGATTGCACTGTGCCTCGCGTGAAAATCCGGAGAAACAGTTTGTGCGTATTTTACTACAATATCGTTCGGTAAAACTGCATTAAGCGCAATACGCCACTTTTCCGGAGTTTTAAAGTTTTCTGTAGAAGTCTTAAAATTTGCTGTAAAATTAAGGGCATGAACTCCGGAATCGGTACGTCCCGCTCCGTTAACTTTTACTGACTCACCGGTCAAGCGTTTAATTGCTTGTTCGAGTGTGTCTTGAATGGTGGGTGAATTTGGTTGAACCTGCCAGCCTTGATAGCAGGTTCCGTCATAGGTCAGCAAGAGCAACCAGTTTTGTGCAGAAGGCACGGGAGATTTTCGGAAGCTTTAGCTGTTTGCTTGTTCTGCCAGCGCACGTACACGGGAGGGATCATTACCGGTAACGCTGTCNACNTCTTTGCCGTCTTTAAGCAGGACAATATATGGAATTCCGCGGACTCCGAAGCGTGCTGCAGTCTGCATATTTTTGTCAACATCAAGCTTGCATACCTTTAGTTTGCCATCCATATTTCCGGCAATTTCATCAATCAACGGAGCCAATGCTACGCACGGACCGCACCAAGTTGCCCAAAAATCAATGAGCGCATAGCCCGTTTTNGTTTCTTCTTCAAAGTTGGAATCCTCAAGGTGAATTACCTTGTCGCTTGCCATATTTTGCTCCTGTTAGGGTAACGTATTAAATCCGGAAACTGTTGTAAAAATCCATTCCTGTCCGCATAAAACACGAACCGAAACTCATAATTCTGACAAATATACATGAGAAAAACAAGTTTATTCCGGACGTTCTTTGATAATGATGCTTAATTTTGCTTGAATTAATCAGCTTAAAATCGTGCCTTAAAACGCTTTTGAAAGGCAAGTCCGCGGAAAAATACTGCTTAATAACGAATATCTTTTAGTTTTATGCGAGAATAAATGGCCTTCATGCTTCCTGTATGTAATAATTAACACTGCAGATTACTCTCACTTAATTAAGCACAGAAAATGAATGAGTGAATTGATTCAACAAAAAATACGTCAGTATCTGGTTCATTCTTTTCTATATTATCAACTGGATGAGTCAATCATTTCTGACAGACATTATGATGAAATATGTACGGAAGTTTTACAGTTAATGGATACTCATACAAGCTCAAGTCATCTGCCTTACCATGAATTAGTAAAAAAAAGTCTTTCAGTAGATGCTTCCGGATTTTCTCTCAGAAAATATCCTGCTGAGATCATCAGTTCTGCGTTGCACTTGCTCTATCAAAATAATGCTGTTAAATCCATGACCTTTGACACCTTTTTAACCCGTTTTGGTTATAGTCTATCCTGAGACCCTGAATGCCTAGGAATACAATCGAAAAAACCGCTCAACAGAATGAACATCCAGTTCCCCAGGAAGAAGAAAATATTCCTCAGGAAGAAGAGTCACTTCAGTTGCTCTGTCAAAAAATAAGGGAAGCACGAATTTCCAAAAAACTTTCACTTGAAAGCGTTTCAGGCCACCTTCATATCGGTGTCAAAATTCTGGAAGCAATCGAAGAAGGTAAACCAAAAAATGGCCCTACACCAGTTTTTTTTCGCGGAATGGTGCGTACCTACTGCCAGTTTTTAGAATTAGACAAGACCGAAATTGTCGAGAAAATAGAGAGTCTCCTTAAAGTTGAAGACCCTGATCATAAGCTTAATACTAAAAGCCTTAAGCCTGTCTTCGCCAGCAATGATTCGCATCCGGTTCGCAATGCTTTTACAATTCTAGTCATTTTACTTGGTGGATACTTATTTTATTCTCTTTATTTTGTGCAGGAGCCTTTTTTCCTTGCGGAAGACAATGCTACTAATCCGCAACAATCCGTAGTAGAAGAGGAAGCTGCAACAGAACCTGAACAAAATGTTGTTGCTAAAATTCAAGAAACTGCGGTAGTGGCCGATTCAACCCAGGAAGTAGCCGATAAACCTGAAGTGCAGGAAGAATCAACTGAGCTTGCTCCTGTAGCTGAAAAACAAGTAGAGACTGCCAAAAGTATAGAACAGCTAATAGTAGAGACTCCTGTGGAACCTCTTACCCTTGAAGTAGAAGCCTCAGAAGGCACTTGGGTCAGCATTTCTGTTGACGGAAATGATATTGAAGATTATCGAATTGAAGCAGATGAAATTCAGCAGTGGGAAGCAAAAGAAAATTATCTGTTAACACTTGGAAATACACAGGTTGTCAGGGTTTTACTGAACGGCCGAGAAATTGAAACAAACCGTACCAATCAGTTACTGACAGATTGGGTTGTTGACGCAAATTTACTGCCGTAATTTCATAAAATATATTGCCCAGAAAGTTGAGCTGTTCTGTGATTTTCCTACAGTGTCAGTTGCTTCAGGGCTCTGAACGTAGCTGACCAGTATCACTTGTCTCTCGTTTTAAGTTACTTTTTAAAGCAACCTTCAAGTATATATTTGCAGCAAATCTCTGCCATTGAGAGTTAAATTTTCATGCAGCAAATCCCTCCGTTTGAACATGGTAAACGCTACCATCCGCTTAGTCAGCACTATCGAGAACAATTTGGTGAAAAAGTATACAAGGTAAGTGTTTCGGTCGCAGATTCCTGTCCAAACAGAGAAGGTCGTAACGGTATGAAGGTTTGTATTTTTTGTGATGAGTGGGGTTCCGCGGCATATCATCAGCAGCGTGATCAACCGATCAGGAAACAAATTCAAATTAACCGTGAGGCAATTCGGAAGCGTTATCGGGCAGAAAAGTTTTTAATTTACTTTCAGGCTTACACTAATACCTTTGGCCGTTTTAAGGAGTTGGAATCTCTCTATCAACTGGCTTTAGAAGAAAAGGATGTTGTAGGTCTGGTGGTGGGTACCCGTCCGGATTGTTTGCCTGAAAGGGTGCTGCGGAAATTTGCTGAAATCGCGCAGAAATATTATCTTTCAGTGGAACTTGGAGTACAGACTTTTGATGACGAGCAGTTGCTTTTCCTTTCTCGTGGACACGACAGTGCATCTTCTCTTAAGGCAATCCGCAAACTGAAAACAGTATCCGGAGTGAATTTGTGTGTGCATTTGATGTTTGGTCTTCCGGGCGAAACTGACCAGCAAATCAGGGAAACCGCGGAAATCTTATCAGCACACGGAGTTGACGGAGTAAAGTTACACAATCTGCATGTACTCAGGAATACTCCACTGGAAAAGCTCTATCGCGAATCCCGCTTTGTACCATTAGAGTTGGAAGAATATACACGTAAAGTAAGTATATTTCTTGAAAACCTTTCCCCGGAAATTGCCGTGCACCGTCTGGCAGCAGTCGCTTCACGCTGGGATGAGTTGATTGCACCAGCATGGACACGTGAAAAAATGCGGCCAACTCAATTTATTGACGATTACCTGGCGACAAAAAACACTTGGCAGGGCCGTAAATTTATAAGTAGCAAAGGTTGACAAACTAGTCGGTTAAGTTTTCAAATCTTGTAAATAACTCAAACTTTTTTGCTTTACAGAAATGCAGAAAATTTTTATTTAGCGCAGCTTAACAAAACTGTCAGCATTTTTTATGATAAATTGTGCTGATGTTGAAATGACAATTTGTCATTCTTAGACTATGATGATGACTGCATTTATAATTCTTTATCTTGAATTTAAAACAAAAACTAAACACTTACTCAAACAAAAAAAATGAATATTAATTCAGAAAATGATAACTCAGTTGGACTTGACGCCACTGAAATAGATTTGAAAGAAGCAATTGCTGATGACTCGGATCGAGTTTTAATCAAACGGATATTGGAATTACTGAGTGACGAAAAGGCCGAAGAAATCGTTTTCATAGATGCAAAGAATCGTTCCAGTCTGGCGGATTATCTGTTAGTCTGCCAGGGTCGCTCACAGTTACACTGCAGAAGTATTGCTCAAAATGTGGAGTTTCATTTAAAGCATGAAGGTGAAATTTCGCTGGGACTCGAAGGTGAGCGGGAAGGCAACTGGGTGCTTTTAGATTACGGAAACATTATCCTGCATGTGTTTCATCCGGAAATACGCAAGTATTACAAATTAGAAGAGCTCTATTCAAAACGTCCNGGTGAGGAATATGCCGACAATTCTGATCCTTCAAAATATAGATATTAAGGAAGAATAATGCCAGACGAGGAGCAACCGGAATGGCTGGAGACGCTAGAGAAAACTCCTCTAACTTCACGTTTACGGCGTAAAGAATCTCTGAAACGTTTCAATACCTGGCGTATCGGCGGAGNAGCAGAGTGNTTGATTGACGTAGTCAATGTCGCTGATTTAAGTTTTTTACTGCCCTTCATCAGCAAAAACCGTATCCCCTGGTTTATCCTTGGTAAAGGTTCCAACCTGCTCATTCCAGATACATTCTGGCCCGGAATAATCCTGCATTTGAGCGGAGAGTTCAAAAGTTGGGAGCCCCTCGAAAACAACAATCCATCCTGTAACCATAATGGAGTTTCCGCCGGTGCTGCACTGGCCGATGTGACATTTGCTCAACGCTGTGTAACTCAAGGATGGTCCGGGATGGAATTTTTAATCGGTATTCCCGGAACGATCGGTGGAGCGGTTGCCATGAACGCCGGTGCACACGGAGGTGAAACTGCGGAATTTTTAGTGCAGGCGGAGTGGATGGACATGGCAGGCAATTTACACACTTCTGCACGGGAAGAGTTGGAATTTCGTTATCGCTTTTCAGAACTTAATGGTAATTCTGGAAAAATCATCACCCGTGCCGTTTTTCAACTTCAGCAAACTGATCCGGAAAGCGTTGAAAAAAAACTGCTCGAATGTCAGCAATTCCGGATGGCAAAAACAACCTTACAATCAACCAAGCTGCGGTTCAGTTTTTAAAAATCCTCCTGGTGATTTTGCAGCGCGTTTGATAGAAGATTCCGGATTAAAAGCTAAAATGTGCGGCGCTGCTCAAATCAGTCCGATCCATGCAAATTTTATTGTGAACCTTGGGAATGCTACATCTGCAGATATCTTAGCGTTGATCGACACCGTCCGGGAAACTGTTTTTAGCAAGCATTCTATTTATTTGGAGCCCGAGGTTCAAATCCTGCAGAGTTCAGTATATAACTAAATTTCAGCAGTTGAATTTAAAGTGCTTGCTCGCAACCTTTAACTTTCCTGACTGATAAAACTGAACTGCCTTACTCCAACTGCAAGTTTTGATTTTCCATGCAGGATCTCAAACGACAATCGAATCGAAGACCCGCCGTACGTAGACTTCGGACATCCTCAACAAGTTTCCGGAAAAACCGTAGTAATCCCATCCCAGGACTTCCAGTAAAACTTCGCAAACCGAAAGCAGAACCGGCTAACAGAAATTCCTGGCTACCAACGTATTTTGTAGAAAATGAACCGGCTTTCCTGCGCATGAAAATACGCTGGCTGATTCAAAAATTTATTGGAATCTGCGGTCTTGTTTTTATTTTATGGTTGGCCGGAGGCAGCATTTGGGTTGGACAGACATTTTTTCAACAACCACTAACAAAGGTGCTGATTAAAGGCAATCAGTTGTTGGACGATGTTGATGTGCTGAGAATGAGCGGACTGCGTCAAGGGCAGCATTTATCTGACCTAGAACCCTACCGACTCGCGGAACGTCTGCAGACACATCCTATCGTGAAAAAAGCGGACATCCGTAGAAAATTTCCTGATGAAATTCACCTTAGGCTTACTGAGTATCAGCCAGTTGCAGTGCTTAAAATTTCACAAGAAAATAATATTTTTTCACCTGCATCACTGTCAAAAACCAAGTATGTGCTGATTGGTAAAAATCAACGTCTACTCAAACAATTGCCGATTGATGTACTGCGTGATTCCCCTCACAAAAAATTACCGCTTATTGATGGTCTGACTGTACAGTCGTTCACGCTGGGTTCACGTCTGGATTCACCTGTTTTGGAAAGAGGATTAAGATTCTGGCAACATTTCAGCAAATGACTGCAGCGCAAAAATTTAAACTGCCTAAAACTCAGCTTAAGCAGGAAAGTCAATTCCGAATCGTCGACTGGACTACCCAGCCTATTCACATTGATATTTCAGATCCCCTCAATCTAAAAATCAACTGGCCGCTGAATGTCTTTAATCGTCAACCAGGCTCACCAGAACCTTTACGTACTGTTCCGCTGACGATCCAGATGGGTAGTCGCAATTTCGGAGAACGTTTACTAACCTTCCAAAATATCTATGCTGTGCTCGACAAACAGCATCCAGGATTAAAAAGTATTGACCTACGCTATAAAAATAGGGTATTGGTAGTACCATGACCTAAATTTAAAACTAAACTGTAACGTGGACATTTTGTCTGCGCAGATTTAGTGGAGCAGTGCAATGGGCTTGTTGGATGAACTGGTGCAGGAAGAAGATCTGGATCCGGAAGTAATGCGGCAAACAGGCAGCACCTACCTGAACCTCTCGGAACTGGAGAAAATACGGCATTTGATCCAGATGGATTTGCTGGATGAATCCCAGCTGTTGCGAAATTTGTCAAACCGTTATGGACTCCCTCTGCTGTCCAACACACGTGATGAAGTCCAAAATCACGAAAAAACCCTTTTAGCAAAACAACTTTATGAACGCACAGGTATTTTGGCCATGCGTTTTGGTTCAAAGTGTGCGGGGCTGTTGTCTGTGCAGTCAAATTGGTTGAGCATGAATCAGGTTGCCTTTCAGTTGGGTGAACCTGTTTTTTGGCATTTAGCTCAACAGCAGCAAATAGAGGCTCTGCTTGAAACTTCAGAATTACCTGCCACGGAAGGAAATTTTTCTGCAACAGTCAGAATCCAGCAAATATTTGAAGAGGCAATTTCCCGCAGATGTTCCGATATTCATCTTGAACCGGAAAAAAACAAACTTCGAATACGATACCGTATTGACGGTTACCTGCACGATGCTGCTTCAATACCGCTGAGTTTCCACCCACTGATTTTATCGCGTTTAAAGTTATTAGCAGGAATGGACATTGCTGTGCGACGGAGGCCTCAAGACGGTCACTACACTTACCGCTCAAATGGAAGCCGTAACTTTGACGTTAGAGTTTCGACACTGCCAGGACAATCAGGTGAAAAACTGGTGCTGCGGCTTTTGGATCAAACACCTGTACAGCACAAATTGGAAGCGCTCGGTTTTTTCAAAAATGATTTGGAAATGCTCTATCAGGCAAGTCAGGCTCCAAACGGCTTGATCCTCATGGTTGGACCGACAGGCAGCGGAAAAACAACCACACTCTATGCGATACTTAATGCACTAAATTCACAAGAAAAAAACATCCTGACTATCGAAAATCCCGTTGAATATCATATAGAAGGTATCACACAGGTTTCCGTCAAACCTGAACAGGGATTGGGGTTTGCAGAGACATTACGTGCAGCTCTGCGTCAGGATCCCGATGTTATTTTAATTGGTGAAATAAGAGATGAGGAGACAGCGAGCATTGCGGTAAAAGCCGCGCTTACAGGACATTTGGTCCTTTCAACACTTCACAGCAATGATGCCGTGACTGCAATTCAGCGCCTGCTGAA
>JGI26259J51720_1000876_pt1 | contig 10598 bp, 10 predicted proteins | sample SaaInlV_100m_DNA_5_FD_51720 | JGI IMG/M metagenome (IMG submission 51720) | reverse complement strand
TTTTTGTAATATATAATCAAATTCTTCACCTAGTATTGCTAGTGGTTTAGGATTATTGGATATTAGAAGATTGTTTCCACGACCTAAGATAGTGTATTTTTTAAAATCGCCAATCTCATTTATAACTTTTACTGAATGTTTTCCACCAATATGAATTGATGTATATTTTTTAAAATCTATTACTTTTGTCATAAAGATATTATATCTTATTTAGATATAATCCACCAAAAGGAAGTGGCTAATGTCAAAAGGTTTACATAAAAGAAATATACATAATATTGATTACGATTTTAACGCACTTTTCAAGAGTGAGCAATCTTTAAAAGAATATGTATTTACAAATAAATATNATAATNTATCAATAGACTTTTCAAATCCAAAGGCCGTAATATCTTTAAATAAAGCACTTCTTTCTCATTTTTATCATATTAAAAATTGGTCAATTCCAAATGATTACCTTTGCCCACCAATTCCAGGAAGAGCTGATTATATTCATTATATTGCAGATTTATTAGCTAAAGGAAATAACAATAAAGTTCCAAAAGGAAAAGAAGTTTTGGGTATTGATATTGGAGTAGGAGCAAATGCAATTTATAGCATTCTAGGTTCTACTATTTATAACTGGAATTTTGTAGCTTCGGATATAGATAAAATCTCTATAGAGAATGTAAATAAAATTATTAATTCAAATACAGTTTTACAAGATAAAATAAAATGTAAAATACAAAATGATAAAAATTTAATGTTTGATAGTATCATAGAAAAAGATGATAGATTTGATTTTACAATGTGTAACCCTCCTTTTCATAAAAGCCAAAAGGAAGCATTAAAAGGTAGTACTAGAAAAGTACAAAACCTCACAAAATCAATAGTAAAAGATCCAACATTGAATTTTCAAGGTCAATCAGGTGAACTATGGTGTAATGGTGGAGAGATGTTATTTATTAAAAAGATGATAAAAGAAAGTGTAAAATTTAAAGATAATTGTCTTTGGTTTACAACACTTGTATCAAAAAAAGAAAATTTAGATAATATTTACAAAGTATTAAAATTTGTAAAAGTCTTTGAACATCAAACTATAGATATGAATCAAGGTAATAAAAAAACTAGAATAGTAGCTTGGACTTTTCAAGATAAAAATCAACAAGAAAATTGGAGAAAATAGATATGAATGATAATTCGACTAATCCGTTACATGGAAAAAAACTAGAACAAATACTAAATGAATTAGTAGACTTTTATGGATGGGAAGAATTAGGAGAACATGTAAATGTGAGATGTTTTAATTTTGAACCATCTATAAAATCAAGTCTTCGTTTTTTACGAAAGGTTGAGCATAGATGGGCAAGAGAAAAGACCGAAAAGCTTTATGTAAAAATGATAGAAAAGATTTAAGAGTTTCTTAAATCTTCATATTCACTTGGGATTAAATAATCTTGTGATTTAATTAAATCATCATAAAACCCATGTTCAAATCCTAAACTATATAGTTTATCTAATGCTTGATATTGTAGTGGACTTAATTCTATAGAATCATCATTTGCATATAGTCCAAGATATGTTTGAAGTGTATCATGATCTACTCTTATTAAATCTCTTTCTAGCAGCATTTTTGATAATAATAGTTTATTGTCATTTGCAACTTTAACAGCTTTTATTAAAGTATTTTCATAATCAATTGCTTTATTTAAAGGGATTGATCTTCGTAAACACATACCACCTAGAGGTAAAGGAAGTTCTTTCCCTGCTAATTCTTGCCAAATATCCCAAAGTTCAGCTTCAACTTCAAGAGATTGATCATATGTAAGAATTGATTCGTGAATAAGTGCTCCAGCATCAACTGTTCCATCAAGTACAGCACCTTCAATATCAAGAAAGTTCATATAAGTGANTCTAGCTTCAGGATATTTTATTTTAAATAATAATGCATTTGTAGTATATTCTCCAGAAAGTGCTATTTTAAAGTTTCTTTTTAATTTAACACCTTTTTTCTTTACAAGCTTTGGTCCATACCCATCTCCAAAACTAACAGCAGTTTTTAAAAGTGCAAAATCATTTTTTACAAATGGGTAAAGTGCAAAACTAATTGCACAAATATCATATTCACCTTTTAGTGTAGCTTGATTTAGCGTTTCAATATCTGCAGCAAGGTTATCAAACTTTGTACCATGAAGGTCAACCCATCCAAGTTTAATAGCATAGTACATGAAAATATCATCTGCATCTGGTGAGTGAGCTACTAAAGTTTTATTCAAAATATGATCCTTTTTTATAGGTATTAAGCCTATTGTATATAGTAGAGATTATATTATTTGTTAGCTTAAATGTGATATTATAAAATATATGAATACAATAAAAAACAAAACTTTAGTCTTAAGTGCTAGTGCAGGTACAGGAAAGACTTTTGCATTAACTGCACGATACATATCATTGCTATTAACTGGTGCTAAACCTCATGAGATATTGACTTTAACATTTACTAATAAAGCTGCATTGCAAATGAACCAAAGAATATTTAAGACCTTGCAAGAACTAGGTGAAGATATTGATATTATAAATGCAATTTCCAAGCAAACTGGATTAACTAGTGATGAAATTGCTAAGCAAAAAGATGAAATACTTTCATCATTTATATCAAGTGAAACATCTATTTTTACTATTGATAAATTTGTAAATAAAATTTTACGAGAATTTAGTGGATATAGTGATGTAAGTGATAGTTTTGAGATTAAACAAGATGATATTGAAAAAATTGGTTTTGAATTTCTAGCATCATTAGATGAATCTGCTTTTAATACTTTGATTAATTTTTCACATTATAGTCAAAAGCAATTTGTATCTCTTTTAGAAGTCTTTAAATCTTTAATAGTACAAAATGAAGAGATTAAATATGAATTTATAGAAGAAAATGCTCTCATAGGAGCAAAAGAACAACTCTTCAAACAAGCATTAAAGATTAAAGAATATGTATTAAATCATGAAAAATCAAGTGATACAGCAAAAAAAAGTGTTTCATTTGAAAACTTTGACGAGATATTTAAAAGTACATGGGTTACAAAAGATAAATTTGCAGATTTTAAGTCTTTTACAAAAGCAATACAATGTGATTTTATAGAAGATGAATTTACTCAATTTAAAATATATACGAATCAATATTTTTGGATGCAATCAAACTATAATTTAAGAGTATTAAATGAAATCTTTTTAAAGTTTAAATCTTTTAAATCAAATTATCAAAATAAACGAAATTATTTAGAATTTTCAGATATTGCAAATTTAACATATAAGTTATTATCTACAACTTTAAATGGTCAGACTGACTTCTTATATTTTAGATTAGATGCAAAATATAATCATATTCTTATTGATGAGTTTCAAGATACTTCACTTTTACAATATAAGATATTAAAGCCCCTTATAGATGAGGTATTTAATGGTATTGGTACTTCGTACAAAACATTCTTTTATGTTGGGGATATAAAGCAATCAATATATAGATTCAGAGGTGGTAAGTCTGATTTATTTGATTATTTAAGTTCAAATTATGATAATTTAAAAGTAGAAAACCTTACAAGAAACTATAGAAGTTCAAGTAATATTGTTAAGTTTGTTAATGATGTATTTATGCCATTGCCTAATTTTGATATGGTAGAGCAATCTTGGAATAAAGAGGGTGGTTTAGTAGAAGTTATTGATGTTGATGAAGATTTTGGAAAAGATAAAGAGTTTAAAGATATTTTAAATACTATAAATGATTTACTAGAAAAAGGCATGTCTCCAAATGATATAGCAATTTTAACATATACAAATGCAGATGTTTTAAATATACTTGAATACTTAAAACAACACTTACCAAGTATAGAGATATCTACAGATATGACATCAAAATTAATTAATGTATCGAATGTAAAAGCAATAATTAATTATATAAAATATTTATACTTTCCAATTGATAAAAGAGATATATACAAAGAAAATTTCAATACATTAGTTGGATATGAATTAAAAAAAGAAATGGAACTGCATATAAATATTAAGACTAATAATCTAAGACAAATAATATATGAGTGTGCAAAATATTATGATTTATTTGATNATAATGTAATTAAATTTTTATCCAATATTGATCAATATACGGATGTTGTTGATTTCATATATAATATTCATAATGATGAATCTACTATTGTAAATAAACATAGTCTAGGAATTACAATCTTAACGGTATTTAAATCAAAAGGCTTAGAGTTTGATACTGTATTGTTATTAGATAGAATTAAATCAAAAAATAGTGATAAGTCATCATTATTATTTGAATATGATAAAGTTAATTTAAAGCAAACTCATTACAAAATAAAATATAAAGAATTTTTTGATAATCAATATAAAGATGCTTTAGAAGAAGAAAAAAGGCTTCAATATTTAGATGAATTAAATATTTTATATGTNGCTTTAACAAGAGCAGAAAATAATTTATTTATATTTAAAAAACAGAAGAAAAAATCCTCTAAATCTNTAAATGCATTTGATATTATAAAACATAATAATANNAGTATTGGATCATTAATTATTAAGNCAAAAGAAAAAATAGAAAATAATATAATTAAGATTAAAGAATATAANTCATTGGAATTGGGATTACAAAATAAAAAGAAAGCTAATGATACTAATGAATCAAATATATATGCACAATACTTTGGAATAGCAACACACTATTGTTTAGAGATGATGAATAAGTTTGATATGAATAGTTTAGATAAATCTATATTACAAACGAGGGCTAGATATTCGAACTATTTAAATGATGAAGATTTTAAAAAGATATTTAGAATATGCAAGAATTTAATAGAAAATATGAACTTTCANTCTATGATAAAAGGCTTTGATATTACAAAAGAACAAGCATTGAATTTTAATGGTGAGATGAAAATTTTAGACTTACTATGTATGAAAAAAGATGAGATTATTGTATTTGATTATAAAACGACTATTTCTCATAATACTGAGCATAATAGTCAAGTTTCATATTATAAAAAAGCATTAAGTACAATTTTTCCAAAAGCAAAGGTAGAAGGATTTCTTGTGTATCTTCAAGAAAATTCTGTGGATATTATAAATGTTTAAATCAAAAAATTACTTTTTATCTCAGCCTCATCAGCCATTCTTTTTATTATCATTTNTAAATGCAATATTGTTAATAATTATTTTTTCATTGAGTATGCATGGTTTATTAACTTTAAAAATAAATACATCATTGTTTCATTCATATGGATTAATATTTTTATGCTTTACTCCTGCTTTCTTTGGATTTTTATTTACTACTTTTCCAAGGTTTTTATCTGTAGAGATAATAAACAAAGAATTTTATACCAAGATATTCACTTTATTTAGCATTGGAAATATATTATTTTTAATAGGCTCTATATATTATGATTTGTTAGTTAATATTTCTATGTTTATTATATTTGTTGGATATCTCTTATCAATTAAAAAGCTAATAGAACTCCATCTTCAATCTAGCGCAGAAAATAAACATGATACTTTCTGGATACTTATTGGATTTTGTTTTGGAATTATTTCTAGCATTTTATTTTTATTATCAAATACATATATTACTTTTATATCTTATGGTGCACAAGTTGGAATTTACTTATATTTATTCTTAGTTGCTTTTGCAGTAGCTCAAAGAATGATCCCTTTCTTTTCTCATTGTCAATATGAAAAGGATAAAACATTCTTAAGAACAGTAGTTGTACTACTATCTTTACATGTTGTATTTGAAATATATTATTTTAACCTTTCTTTTTTAGTTGATGCAATTTTAGCAATAATAATAGCGAAGGAAATATATAGATGGAAATTACCATTTCCTAATTCAAATCCTATGCTTTGGATAATGCATCTCTCTCTTTTTTGGATCCCTATATCATTTTTATTTAGTTCAATAAGTAGTGCGATGTCTTATTATTATGCTTATCATTTTGTTTATTTAGGTGTGCATATGTTAGTACTTGGATTTTTGCTAACGATTCTTATTGGCTTTGGTACACGAGTAACAATTGGTCATTCAAATAATATAATGAATGCAAATAAATTAACAATATCTTTATTTGTATTAACTCAAATAGTAGTCTTAAGTAGAATGATTATGTCAATTNCAGCTAGCATGAAATATGATTTTATGATTTTGTTTGATATTTCTATANTATTGTGGGTGATATTATTTGTAGTTTGGTTAGTGCAGTTTTTTAATGCATTAGTTTTTGGTAAGAGCTTGTCTAAAGACTAAAGCTCTTCACCTTTTTTAATTGATTCTAAGAATTCTTCCATATTGTACTTTTCTCTATGAGATTGAGTCATTACATGTACTAAAATATCTCCAAGATCAACAATAGTCCAGTCATCCCCTTCATCTACTCTAAAAAATTCTTCACCTAATGGTTTAAGTTCTTCTTTTAAATAATTTACTAATGAGAATGCATGCTTAGAGTTTAATGATGTTGCAATAACAACGTTATCTACCATATAGCTTTTTCCAATTAAATCAAAAGATTCTATATCTTTTGCTTTTTTTTCATCTAATAATGAAATAATTCTTTCTATTCTTTGTGTCAAAGTTTTTACCTTTTTGTATTTATTAGTGAAGTGTATCTAAATCTTCTCTAATTTTTGTTGAGCTAATGTCACATTGTATATCTAATACTTTATATTCTGTGTCATGCTTAATATTATCTCTAGATGCAATTACAAATTCAACCAAAGTTTCAAGCTCTTTAAAGTCTTTCCATAGATGAAGTTTAGCCAAATTATCTGCACCTATAATTAGATAAAGTTTATCTATATTATATTTATTGTAAAGATGTTTAACAGTATCAATTGTAGGAACTTTTTTCTGTTGTTGTACTTCATAATCTGAAATTTCAACATTTTTAAAATCTTTACATATACCTTTTGTCATTTTTAATCTAGTATTTGAGTCAAAATGACTAGAGTCTTTAAATGGATTTAAAAAAGTTGGCATTACTATTAATTTATTAATTTTAAGTACATGAAGAGCTTCTTCAATTATCATTTTATGTCCAAAATGAGGTGGGTCAAAACTGCCCCCAAATAATGCTAAATTCATCTTCTTAATCCTTGTCTAACTGTGATTTTAGCACAATTTGGATAATATAATCTAAATATTATAAATTTGAAGGATGATGTATGGCTTTAAAAGTGGCGATTAATGGATTAGGTAGAATTGGAAGATGTGTAGCAAGAATAGTAGCAGACAGAGATGATGTACAACTTGTAGCAGCTAATGCTAGTGGTTCAGAAGATATGATTCAATATGGACTTAAATATGATTCAGTACATGGTGCTAGAGAAGATATTACNGTTAAAGATGGAATTATTACAATTGGTACGGATAAAGCAACATTATTAAGCGAACGAGATCCTGCAAAATTAGATTTTGCAGCATTAGGTGTAGATGTTGTTTTAGAATGTACAGGTGCATTTTTAACTAGTGAATCTGTACAAGCATATTTAGATAATGGTGTTAAAAAAGTTGTTATGTCTGCTCCAGCAAAAGATGATACAGCTACATTTGTACTTGGTGCAAATGAAGATACATATGCTGGTCAATCTGTTGTATCAAATGCTTCTTGTACTACAAATGGATTAGCTCCTGTAGCAAAAGTACTAGATGATGCTTTTGGAATTGAAGCTGGACTTATGACTACAATTCATTCATATACTGGAAGCCAACCAATTTTAGATGCAAAACATAAAAAAGATCCTAGAAAAGCTAGAGCAGGTGCTGTTAATTTAATTCCTACTACAACTGGTGCAGCTAAAGCTATTGCTAAAGTTTTACCACAATTAAAAGGTAAAATTAATGGTCAAGCAATTAGAGTACCAACGCCAAATGTTTCTATGGTAGATTTAACTGTAACACTTAAAAAAGATGTAACTGAAGATCAAGTTAACCAAGCGTTTAGAGATGCTGCAAATGGTACTATGAAAGGTATTTTAGGTGTTGATGATGAATGTAGAGTAAGTGGTGACTTTAATGGTTGTTCAACTTCTACAGTTGTTCCAATGGATACAACTCAAGTAGTAAATGGAAATATGGTAAAAGTACTTTCATGGTATGACAATGAGTGGGGTTATTCTTGTAGATTAGTAGATATGGCAGTACATATTTCAAAATAAAAATAATAAAATAAAAGGAAAATAATTGAAACTTCAAGATATAAAAGATTTAAATTTAACTGGTAAAAAAGTATTTATTAGATGTGATTTTAATGTACCTGTTGATGAATATCAAAATATTACAGATGACAGAAGAATAAAATCAGCATTAAATACAATTAGATATTGTTTAGATAATGATTGTGCAATTATTATAGCTTCTCATTTTGGAAGACCAAAAGATGGATTTGAAGATAAGTTTTCTTTAAATCCAGTTGCAAAAAGACTTCATAAACTACTTGATGAAGATGTTAAATTAGCTCCAAATGTAATTTGTAATGAAACTATTGCTATGGCAAATGAATTAAAATCTGGTGAAATAATGTTATTAGAAAATATGAGATTTGAAAAGGGTGAAACTAAAAATGACCCACAATTAAGTCAAACATTAGCTGATATGGCAGACTTTTATATCAATGATGCATTTGGTGTATCACACAGAGCTCATGCTTCTGTTGAAGGAATTGCACAGCATTTTGATACTGAGCATAAAGCAGCAGGATTTTTACTTGCTCGTGAGATTAAATTCTTTTATCATATTATTGAAGAGCCAAAAAGACCATTTGTTTCTATTGTAGGTGGTTCAAAAGTATCTGGAAAATTAGAAGCGTTATATAATTTAGTACCAAAAGTTGATAAGATCATTATTGGTGGTGGTATGGCATTCACATTTTTAAAAGCATTAGGATATGAAATTGGTAATTCATTAGTAGAAGATGACTTAATGCCTGAAGCTTTAAAAATAATGGAAGAAGCTAAAAAACTTGGTGTTAAATTTTATTTACCGGTAGATGTTATTGCAGCACAAGAATTTAATAGTGAATCAATTGCAAAAGAAACTACAATACAAGAGATACCAGCAGATTGGATGGGATTAGATATTGGACCTGCTTCATCAATTCTTTTTGAACAAGTTTTAGAAGATGCAAATACTATTCTTTGGAATGGACCAATGGGTGTTTATGAAATGGATAAGTTTGCAAAAGGTAGTACAAAACTATCGCATGTAGTTGCAAAAAGTTTAGCTACTACAGTTGTAGGTGGTGGTGATACTGCCGATTTAGTTAGAAGAACTGGTGATGAAGATGAGATGACATTTATCTCTACAGGTGGTGGAGCTTCTTTAGAATTAATTGAAGGTAAGGTACTTCCAGGGGTTAAAGCTCTAATAGTTGAGTAGTTAGCTAATTTATGAGAGTATTATTAAATGGTGTAGGTAGAGTAGGTAAAGCAATTTTAAGGATTGTTTTACAAAATCATAATTTTGAAATAGTAGCAATAAATGAACTCAATAGAAGTTTAGAAAATATTGCATATTCAATAAATTATGATTCTACATACGGAAAACTTGATGATAAATTTGAAGTAGGTAGTAACTATATTCAAAATAGTTCGACTAAGATAGATATTTTAAATTACAAAAGTTTAGAAGAGATTGATTATAAATTATTAAATATTGATACTGTAATTGATGCAAGTGGATCAAAAGTCAACGTAGAAAATTTAAAAAAATTATCTCCAAAATCNTTTTTCTTAACTCATCCAAATAAAAATGCTGATATCAATGTAATATTAGGTGTAAATGAAAATACATTAGATNATAATATACATAAAGTTATATCAACAAGCTCTTGTAATGCTACAGCTCTTCTTCCAATATTAAAACTAATAGATGATAATTATACGATTAAATGTGGTGATATTGCAACAATTCATCCTCTTTTAAATCATCAGAAAACTTTAGATGGACAATGTGTAGGTAGTAGCGATAGAGAAGTTGAGTGTAGCTTTGAGTTTGGTAGAGGATCAACTCAAAATATTATTCCTAGTAAAACAACAACTGTTGATGCATGTGCATTAGTTGTNCCAACTCTTAATAAAGATTTNTTATCTTCAAATTCATTTAGAGTTCCAACTTCAATAGTTGGAGCAATTAATGTTACGCTTTTTATAAAAAAAGAAATTGTAAAAGATGAATTATTAGAACTTTGTAATGAATATTCACAAAAACAAGAACATAAAATTATATTTAATAATACTAAGCCACTAGTTTCAAGTGATTTTCAATCGTGTGAGCATACAACTATTATAGATCATAGATATACACAAGTTATTCAAGGTAATATGATTAAACTTGTACTTTGGTATGATAATGAATGGGGATATGCTTCAAAAGTTGTTGAGATAGTATCCAAAGGTAATTAAACAATGTTATTAGAACAATATAAACATGCAATTGAAGCTAGTAATATTGTTTCTAAAACAGATGTCTATGGTATTATTACATTTGTCAATGAAGAATTTTGTAATATATCAGGATATACTCAAGAAGAATTAATTGGTGCAAATCATAATATTGTTCG
>JGI26259J51720_1000859_pt1 | contig 10737 bp, 10 predicted proteins | sample SaaInlV_100m_DNA_5_FD_51720 | JGI IMG/M metagenome (IMG submission 51720) | reverse complement strand
AGCACATCTTCGCGAGTAAGAGGTTTACGAGTCACATTCTTACCAGTTGGATCGCCAATCATCCCCGTAAAATCACCTATCAGAAACACAACTTCATGTCCGAGATCTTGAAATTGACGCAATTTATTTATAAGTACGGTATGCCCTAAATGGAGGTCTGGTGCAGTTGGGTCAAACCCAGCCTTAATGCGGAGANGCTCTCCTTTTTTTAATTTCTCAACCAAATCGTCTCGCACCAGAATCTCATCTGTGCCCCGCTCTATCTCATCCATCATATCTATTACTGACTTCATAATCTCTTTCGCTCCACACCTTGGATTAAATTTAAAATATTTAACTTATAATTTTATCACACATAACTCGTATATAAATTCGGCTCTTCCATGGACTTATACATATATGATCATCCACTGCTTTACTAAAAACAGTTAGACCATCTCTAATTACAAAAAATTACTTGTGTTTTTATTTTATAGAAGATATGGTCACACCCCAACTAGCTGCAAGTAATTGATGGCTACTCTGTTTAGAATGCAACTTACACGGATAAAAATGTGAACCTTAAAAATTTCCCCTCAACTTTAATGGTGCAAGGTACCACATCTGATGCCGGCAAGACAGTTATTGTAGCTGGGATCTGTCGCTTACTAAAACGTAACGGAGTTAAAGTCGCACCTTTTAAACCACAAAATATGGCGCTTAACAGTGCGGTTACTGCTGATGGAGGAGAAATTGGACGAGCACAGGCCTTACAGGCTGTTGCAGCTGGCATTGCTCCAACTACCGATATGAATCCTATTCTGTTAAAACCTACTACCGATATGGGAGCGCAAGTCATTCTCAACGGCAAGGTACTTGGGAATAGAGATGCGGTTAGCTATCACCAATTAAAACCCAAGCTTCTTACCGAGGTAGTTTCTGCCCATCAGCGTCTCTCTTCAAAATTCTCCTACACTATTGTTGAAGGCGCTGGAAGCCCAGCTGAAATTAACCTCAGAGATAACGATATTGCCAATATGGGGTTTGCTGAAGAGATCGACTGCCCTGTTATTTTGGTTGCAGATATTGATCGTGGCGGAGTATTTGCACACCTTGTAGGAACGATGGAATTACTATCAACAAGTGAGCAGCAGCGAATTAAAGGTTTCATCATCAACCGTTTTAGAGGTGATATTACATTACTAAAGTCTGGTATTGAGTGGCTCGAACATCGTACCGATAGAGCTGTCTTAGGAGTTCTTCCATATCTACCTGGATTGCAGTTAGATGCCGAGGACTCTCTCCAACACTCTGCAAGAAGGTCTCTACAAAGCAACAGAGAGAGTGAAAATAAAAATGAAAATAGATTCAGAGTGGCAGTTCCCTCTCTACCTCGTATCAGCAATCACACCGATCTTGACCCACTTATAAACCACCCAGATATTGAGTTAACTATAGTGCCACCCAATAACTATGGTGAGGTTACTAATCTTATGGCAGACTTAATAGTTATTCCTGGAAGCAAAAGTGTTCGCTCTGATCTTGAATGGTTAAGAGAGCAGGGGTGGGAAAATGTTATACAGCGCCACCTTCGTTATGGAGGCAGAGTTTTTGGGATTTGTGGTGGATTTCAGATGTTAGGTTGCAGCATACATGACCCAGATGGCATTGAGGGCGAAGCTGGGTCAACTCCTGGGCTCTCTATACTTGAGATGGAGACAACTCTCGAAAGTGAAAAACAGTTAAAAAACAGCTCTGGCACCCTTATCNTAAATGAAGATGAAGATGATATAAAAGTAGTCGGATATGAGATTCACGCTGGAGTCACTAACGGAGCTGCTCTCCAAAACCCTCTTATTAAGTTGGATAACGGAGAGTTTGATGGGGCACAATCCAAAGATCAGCAGGTAGCGGGAAGTTATCTGCATGGGATCTTTGNTCGGTCAACTGCTTTAGCATCAATCCTCAAATGGGCTGGTGGAGCAGAGATATCTATTCAACCATCCATAGATCAACTACGCGAAGATAATCTGGAACGACTAGCTGACGCTATAGAGGAGCATATTGATTTGGAACATATATCTAATTAAAATAGATCGGATTAAAGCAGAACTATTAATATCAAGAGCAGTGCTTCCATCTTCTCAACCATCGCNCCAGCAACATCTCCAGTAATCCCTCCCAACTGTTTTACTACCAACCAACGAAATATTAGCGCAGCAATGAATAACAGTAAAACTTGCAACCATCCAACTCCAAAATAGATAGCCGCGCCAAACATAACAACCTGTACTGCTACCCCTCCTATGTTTGGTATATTTTCTGATATACGCTCCCCCATTCCTCTCTCTCGCAGATAGAGTGTAGTCTGAAACAGTCCAATCAACAAGGTGCGAGCCAGCAAAGGCGCCCAAATTAAAAGTGACTGATCTCCACTTTTAAATAGCGCGAGCAGTGCGCTCCATTTTAAGAGTAACAGTAGCACGATTGCCGTAACCCCCATTGGTCCAGAGCTAGGATCTTTCATAATCTCTAACATCCGTTCACGATCTCCCATCCCNCCAACCCAACTATCTGCGCTGTCTGCTAACCCATCAAGGTGGAGTCCTCCAGTCAGGCCGACCCAGAGAATTAAAATTAATGCAGCTTGTAACTCTAAAAAATGATCTAAAAATAGGAGTGCAAATAACTCAGCAAACAGCACTAATATGCCTCCAATAACTGCCCCCACCAATGGATAAAACAGTATTGAATAACCTTGATTTCTGCTACTTCGTTCGACTGCAATAGGTATTGGGATTCTAGTTAGAAGTTGGAAAGCGATAATCAACGGCTGCATATTATTCCAGAGTGCCGCTTAGGATGCGACTCCTNCCTCTGCGAAAGTCGCCATATTAAAGTGAAGCTTACATGCTTGCATCAGTAGTGGAACTGCAACTGCTGCGCCGCTGCCCTCGCCCAGACGCATTCCAAGATCAAGNAGCGGCTCTGCCTGTAACTCTTCCAGCACTAGAGAATGCCCCTGTTCTGCTGAACGGTGCGAGAAGAACATCCACTCCCTAACCTCTGAATTTAATCTAACAGCCAATAATGCAGCAACTGAACTAATAAATCCATCCACCATAACTACTATGCCGCTCTGCGCTGCATATATATATGATGCAGCTAGTGCTACTATCTCAAATCCTCCAACTCTTCGTGCAATCTCTAGTGGCGACTTAAACTCATCCCCACAATCTCTCAGATGAAACTCTAAAGCCGCATTTACCACCTTAGCTTTATTAGCAACTCCCACTCTATCTACCCCTGTTCCGCTCCCAACTACTCTATCTCCAGCCACCTGAATAAGTGCAGATGCTAAAGCTGCTGCTGAAGTTGTATTTGCAATCCCCATCTCTCCACCTATATACAGATCAATACTTCGATCTAACTCCTCGATTGCAGCTCGACCAACTCTGAATGCCTGCTCTAACTCCTCTAAAGTCATAGCTGGCATATCAATAAAATTTTTGGTGCCTGCTGCAACTCTCGCATCTACCACTTTAGCAAGATTCGGTAACTCTGTTACTGTCCCCACATTAACCACCTTGAAGTTTGCCCCTAAACTCTCTGCAAGCACACTGATTGCTGCCCCTCCTCGTGAGAAATTTTTCACCATTTCCGCCGTTACCTCTTGTGGAAATGCAGAAACTCCTAACTCTGCAACGCCATGGTCTGCAGCAAAAACGACTATTTGAATGGAGTCTAACTCTGGCTTGACCTTACCTTGCATTCCAGCAAGCTTAATTGCAAGCTCCTCTAACCTACCAAGAGATCCAGGTGGCTTAGTCAACTGGGCTTGTCGTAACTCTGCCATCTTAACTATCTCGTTATCTATACCTTTAACTGGCAGCTCCCACCATTCACTACTCACGACTTTAACACCTGCGGTAAACCTGCGATAACCATCACTGCTCGGTTAGAGAGTTGTGCCAACTGCTGATGAAGCCGTCCACTCTCATCACAAAATTTTCGGCTTAAAAGATCCATCGGCACTACTCCTAACCCTGTCTCATTACTCACCATAATAATATTTCCCTCTAAATTTAGTAGTGTCTTTAAAAGTCTCTCTACTTCTTGCTGAAGCAAATCTTCATCCTCTGCCATAAGTAAATTCGTTAGCCAGAGAGTCATACACTCAACTAGTATAGTACGCTCTGCTCTAGCCTCTCTCTGTAGAACTTTTGCAAGATATAGGGGCTCCTCTATAAGATCCCACTCCAACGCAGAATTTTTTGTGGTATCTTTGCGCTGCTGTTGATGCTTCACTATTCTGCGCTCCATCTCATCATCACCAGCAGTTGCAGTTGCAATATAGAGAAGCTCTCCCTCCTCGTCTGCAGCAAACTGGAGCGCTCTGGACTCTGCATACCTACTCTTACCAGAACGAACGCCTCCAAGAATTAACTCAAACATAGGGATATCTGTTGTAGAATGGTTGTTTCATATCAGCATAATACCCTATTTTTATTTTGAAATTTGCTATATTTTTTTCTCTTACTGTTCACGCAGCTCTGCTCTTCTTTTGGCAGAATCCTGCTAATTTTCAGCTGGCTGGACATAGCCAAAATCAACAGCAAGTTGAGATATCCCTCACTGCCCCTCCCCCTGAAACAGTTACTATAGATACCCCTGTAGAGGAGNGAAGTAAAGTTACAGAGATACCTCAGAAAAAAATAGAACCGAAAATTAGAGACAAAAGAAAAAGTGCCAATAAAAATGAAGATGAAGAAAAAATTAAACAGACTCAACTCAAAAGAAATACTGTAAAAAAGTCAAAAACAGTTAAAACTCCACAACCTATTAAAACTATTAAAACTGTTAAGGCTGTTAAATCAGTCAAAGCTATTAAGCCCCCTTCTAAGAAAATAACTATTAAAGAGAGGCAGGCTAAAACTCCGTCTAGTGACACCGCAGCAATAGCAAAAATACGGCGGCAAATTCAGCTCAATATTGGTGAACACTTTATCTATCCAAGAGTCGCACAGCGAAACGGGTGGCAGGGTAGAGTTGATCTGAAGTTCAAAGTTAATCTGAATGGTAAAATTTCAGCTATTACAATTATCAAAAGCTCTGGATATAAAGTTTTAGATAAGGCCGCAACTACAACTTTGTCTCGTATCGAAAAACTATCTAAAACCGCGCCTAATAACAGNACCTATTCAATAGATATGCAGTTACCAATTATCTACCAGTTGAATTGATAATCAACTATCAGAACTAAGCTTATTCACCTTATCTAAAAGTTGCAGATCTTGATCACACGCTGCGTTATGCTCACCCCATTGATCAAAGTGAACTAAATCTTCTAACGGCACCCGAGGAAGCCACCCCGCCTTCTCTAGCTCTGGTTTTTCATGAAACTGTGAGACATAGCCGACACAGAGATAAGCGATAGGAACTACATTTTCTGGTAATGCCAAAGTTTTTGTGAGTGCATCAGGATCCATAATACTTACCCAACCCACACCAACTCCTTCGCTCCGCGCTGCCAGCCATAAATTTTGTACCGCACAGACACTACTGTAGAGATCCATCCACTCCATATGAGTGCGTCCAATTACTACTGGTCCAGTACGAGAGCGGTCACAGGTGATGACCAGATTTAGCGGTGACTCTAAAATACCCTCCAACTTTAAATTACGATAAGTCTCTCGCTTCTCTTCTTCAAACATCTCCGCAGCCTCAGCATGTGCTTTAGTGAAAAGCTTGTGAATATTTTGACGCACAGCTTTAGAGCGGATCACCATAAAATCCCACGGCTGCATAAATCCAACCGAAGGGGCATGGTGAGCGGCATTAAGAACTCTGGCTAAAACTTCAGCAGGAATCTCATCTGGAAGAAATTCACCCCGCACATCTCGCCGCTCGAAGATCGCTTTGTAGACTGCATCTCTCTCCACTATAGAAAACGGATAGTTATTATTCATTAAAACTATTCCAACTAGAGAAAAACTTCTGTTCTGATGCTGGATCAAACAGATCTAACTCTTTTGCTAAAAGTAGATGAGATACGATATGACCATACTTATCTAGCATATAGACTCCCCGCTGACTCTCTCCTCTCTTAGAGAACCAGACTGAATCTACTTTATCCCAGTGAATATGGAGATGAAAACTATCTTGCTCTAAATTTAACCACTCCTCTCGTAACTCAAATTTAATATTACCGCTCACCATCTCTGCCACTGCTCCAGCATCAGAACGCACTATTGCACGAATTATTCCCCAATTTTCACTAGCAGTAACTGCGTTTAACCTCTCTTCTGCCTTAACTAATGCAACCTCGTACAGTCCTGCCATATCATTTTCAGACTGCTTTGTAATAGCCTGCATAATCTCTACGACTGGACGCATAAAATAGTCTGCTGCCGATTTTAAAGTGGCATTAGGATTATCTCGTAGCCACTCTCGCACTACCTCTCCCCAGCCATTTAATCCCATACCCAATGAGTGTCCAGCCCTCTCCCCAGCTTTAACTTCACCGGTTAAAGATTCATACTTATTTGCATATCCTCTAGGGGTAACCATCATCCCCTGCTGAATAGTTGTGGTGTGATTTCCTACTAAAACCGTGGTTAACATTCCAATTTTATGTTCTGACATCTTATCTAAAGTTGTCATCTGAATATCTTGCAACGCCCTATATGCAGATTTAATAATAGCCACCGGCGTTTTTGGATCTCGGTGTCGCAACAGAATCTTTTGTGCCTCTACAATCTGCCCTGTTCTGCGTCCACTCTTTGGATTATAGAGTGCAACTACAAAATCACTCGCTGCTGCTGCCTCAACTCTGTTGGCGATAGTTGGCCATGGAGTGAGGAGATCAGAGAGAGATATTGAACAGAAATCATGAGTTAGTGGTGCACCTACTAAAGATGCACAAGCGGAAAGCGCTGTCACCCCTGGAATAATTTCCACTTTAATTTCTGAATTAGGGCTCCACCCTGCCTGAAATAGCACCTCATAAGTTGGTCCTGCCATACCGTAAATGCCGATATCACCCGACGAGATCAACGCCACACACTTACCAAGTTTTGCGTGTTGATATGCCTCAATACTCCGATCCACCTCCTCTGTCATCCCCTTCCTTATAACCTCTTTACCATCCAACATATTTTTAACCAGCTTAATATATGTTGAATAACCGATAACCACATCAGCCTCTGCAATTGCCTCTCTTGCTCGTTGAGTCATATTTGCCGCATCACCTGGACCAAATCCAACCATTAAAATCTTTCCTGCCATAACTGTTACTCCTTCATCAATACTATTGAAACCGTGGCATTTTTCNCATCTTCACNACGGCATTTATGTTTCTCTATCAACAACTGCTCTTGGTTCTCTCCTGCTACTAACAGTGCAGCAGCCTCTGCTACTGCTGGAGTTCCTACATATTTCATCACCACTTCTGAAGGATTTGGCACCTCCACTTTAGCCAACTCCTCTGCAGAAAATAGCTGCAACTCTTTACCATTATTTTTAGCAAACTCCAGCAAAGCAATCTCATCACCTTTTTTATCGATAGTTGCTATATGTTCAACCTCATCGATGGTTGCGTTTAGTTTGGTTAGAGCCTCGTCAACTGCCCTCTCAATAGTGCTCAGTGGTGTATTACGATCACACCCTATTCCCAGCGTAATCTTTTTAGGGGGACGATAGACTACAAGCCGCTCCTCTAACTTATTCCAGATTTCAATATCCACTACTCGATTAGTGATCCAGAGCAGAGATTTTATTTTGTCAAAATCTACATCTTCAAATCGAGCATAGAGTTGAATATTTTTGGGAAGTGGAGTTGAATATTTCCACCACTTAGTAGAGCCACTCTCTTGCACAAGAGCTACTGGCTCTTCATTCACTACATCAGCAGAGACTCGAGTAATATTTATCTTTGGAGCTTCCACTCTCCACCCTAAGTCTCTTCCTAGAATATCAACTGCTATCGTATTTCTTACATCAGATGCGGTAGTAACCACCGCTGTCGCGCCTAACAGATCTGCCACCAGCTCCGCATAGTAGTTAGCTCCACCAATATGACCAGAGAGCATAGGGATCACGAACTGTTTGGCATCATCTACCACAACCACTCCAGGATCCTCCTCTTTAGATTTTAGGTGAGGAGAGATTAGACGCACTACTGCCCCTAATGAGACAAAAAATATGAGCTGATCAAATGAGTTAAAAATATCTGGAACTTGTGGGCGCATTGCACCTTTATAGACGATAGTTTTACACCCGCTGTTTTTAGCCTCTAAAACTTCAACTTGCGCTGTAAATTTCTCAGAAGTGATAACGGTAATATCCTCTACACTAGCTGTGAGCTTTTTAGCCAGCTCAACCATGTGAGATACTCCATGTTTGGTTATGGCAATAAGTGCTACTCTCATTTTTTTCTACACCCTCTCTGTATTTCACCCTTCACTCTATTTGGGTTTTTTACTAACAGTAACGATAGATAATTAACCTTTTCCCCGCGCAGTGAAAGAAGATCTCGCACCACTCTCTCATCTGGAGCGCCTACTCTCTCAACAAAAACTGAGTCTGCAAGCACTCCTTTTCGCTCTAACATATCAAGCAGATCATNCATTAATGGTTTAACCTTCATTAACACTAAGCTATCAAAATCATTTAGGAGATTTTCAACAGTATCGACTCCATAACCAGCAGGTAGAATTGCTAAAGTATCATCAACTTCAACAATTGGGTTACCCACCACTGCCGCAGCTGCGCTGAATGAGGTCACCCCAGCCACAACCTCCACCTCAACATTTTTATCTAACCCTTTCAGACTCTTGGCAAGATGCCCAAATGTAGAGTAGGTTGAAGCATCACCCTCAACTAGAAAGATGACATCTTTACCTTGAGTAAGCAGCTCAAACACTTGTTGTGCTGCTCTTATCCACGCTTTAGCCAACTTTTCAAGATCATGAGTCATCGGAAAAATAAGCGGGGTATGCTCTGCTGGCAACTCCAAGCCAGATCTCAGCACAATCCCTAAAGCGAAGCTATCGCTCTTTTCATTACGCACAGGATAGGTCCATACCATTTCTGGTTGGTTAAGTAGCTCCCAACCTCTACGCGTAATCAATCCTGGATCACCAGGCCCCACTGAGACACCAATTAATTTTCCTAGTTTATTCACTGTTTTTTATCCTTATTCATATTTGCGCGGAGACGATCCAGACTGGATTCTCTGCCTCCATTCTGTGCATATTCAAAATTGGTTTACTGCGAGATGATTGAAGTTGGGTGACATTCCACTCTGCCCCTTCACTCTTTAATATCTCTAGCGCTGCGGATAGATTTTCGATGGTGACAAAATTCATCACTAGAGTTGCACCTGTGTTCATCTTTTGTAGAGANAGTTTTATAAGCTCTACTAAATTGCCGCCTGTACCTCCTATAAATATCGCATCTGGTGTTTGCCACTGCTCCATTCCTGCGGGTGCTTTACCAACAATAAGCGTGTAGTTAGTAATTTGAAAGCGTTGTCGATTGATCTCGATATTTTCTGCATCAGCTTGATTTTTCTCAATGGCATAGATATGTCCCTCTGTTGCAATACGAGACGCCTCAATTCCAACTGAGCCTGAACCAGCCCCAACATCCCATACTATGCTTTTTTTATGGAGCCCCATTTTAGCTAAAGATACTGCCCGAACTTCTTGTTTGGTAATTAAGCCTCGCTCTGGTTTACGTTGTGCATACTCGGCATCTGATAGCCCAAAAATAGCTCTGCTTCGGTTTTTCTCACTGCTGCCTCTCTCTCTCCAGAGTAGGGTAATATTTAAATCAGCAAACTGCATAGTTTTGGCATCACTAATTGGGAAAGGTCCGTGGAGCTTCTCATCTGCTTGCTCTAAGTTTTCTGCAACAGCCATTGTCCACTGCGGCTCAACGCCATCTAACCCCTCCATCTCCGCCATTCGTGCAATACGGTCTGGGCTATTCTCAGGGCTAGTGAATAGTACAATAAACTCCTCTTGCCCCATCTTTTGGAGGAGTGAATAGAGACCATGTTTAGGGTCAGACCCGACTGCCCATTCGCCGCTATTGCTGCTGTGAATCGAGTGGATTTTTGCTGCTTGCCACGCTCTACCGAAACGGGCACAGGCTAGTTGCAGCGTTGANATGTTAGGGGATATTTCACACTGCTCCAACCCTAATTTAGATATGAGATAACTGCCAATACCGTGACAGAGAGGATCTCCAGTTGCTAAGACAACGACTGGTTCTGAGCGTTGGAGTGACCCCCCTATCCAGCTTGGAACTCTGCTCAAGCTCTCCGTTAAATCTCTCTGTTTGGAGTCTGGATTAAAAGAGGATGCGAGTAGCGAAAGTACTCTAGAGCTGGCTATGACCAACTTTGCCTCATTAATGTTCGCTAACTGCTCCGGGCTTAGTGAATTTACTCCACTATCTAGCACTCCAATAATTTTGCATCTCATTAGCTCTTCGGCTCCATATTTGACTCNGTATTTGGCTCTATTACATCTGCTAGCTTATTGCCATCAAAATCACAGACTAAAACACGCAGAGAGAACTTTCCAGGATACCTCCCACAAAGTGTCTCTATAACTTTGTGAGCTAAAGCTGAGTGGAACTCGTGAATTAGCCCCAACTCCTCCATTTTCTCACTAGCAAAACGAGCAGTCTGACCTTCGCGTATCTCATCAGATATGCTCTTTTCCACCCCAAGTTCAGAGACTATATCGG
>JGI26259J51720_1000846_pt1 | contig 10854 bp, 8 predicted proteins | sample SaaInlV_100m_DNA_5_FD_51720 | JGI IMG/M metagenome (IMG submission 51720) | reverse complement strand
ATCGCAAAAAATATTACGCTTCGGTATGGGAGTATGCCTCCATACATGCGCTCTATATAGTTAAGAATGTGGTCCGCAGCCAGATAGAGAGCAACGGCAACTACGGTATAGAGGATCATCTCCATGATATTTTCTCCTGATTATTTGATATCTCCCCATTCAACAGGGGAAAGTGATAAAAATATAATTTTAGCAGTGTTAGTGCTATCGATTAATTAATGGTTTCCTCGTGCTCCTCACCGGTCGCCTGACGGCTTACAAAAGTGACAAACAGAGCAATGGTAAATAGCGCAACAGCACCGGCCTGATGGGTTGAGGCGAGGGCCGTTGGAACCACCAGTAGCAGTGTGCTAATACCCAGTGCAACCTGAATCAAGGACATGATGAACAGAGCGTTCATCCCCATGCGGGCATATCGGCTGAGCGGCTCTACTCTGTAGCGAAACCAGAATGCAAGGGTTGCAAACAGCACCGTAATTGCAAGTATACGGTGGTCAAACTGTACGGTGGTTCGGTTTTCAAATAGGTTGATCCAGAGTGGGTTCTCTCTAAATAGACCGTCTGGAATGTACTGTCCAGCCATGTCAGGAAAGGTGTTGTACCCATATCCAGCCTTCAGACCGGCTACAAATCCACCAGAGAGGATGGTGATGGTGATAAGTGTCGTCAACCAACGTGAGTGTCTGTTGTGGCTGATGGAGAGGGAGCGCCCCTGTTGTAGTTCAGCCTTTGGAAGCAGGTGCTGCAGAGCGACCCAAAACATATAGGCATAGATTAGGAAGGCGGCGGCAAGGTGGGCGGTGAGGCGATACTGGCTAACATGTGGATTATCTACCAGACCACTTTTTACCATATACCAGCCCAGAACCCCCTGTAGTCCACCTAGCAGAAACATCAACAGAAAACGGGGGGCCGCTTGGCGTTGAATCTTGCCGCTAAAGTAAAAATAGAGAAAAGGGAGGAGAAAAGAGAGGCCGATCAGCCGTCCCAGTACCCGATGCAGATACTCCAGTAGAAAGATGGACTGAAAGCCGGCCAGATCCATACCGATGTTGATCTTCTGGTACTCAGGAGAGTGCTGGTACATCTCAAAGACCCGTTCCCACTGCATCTGAGTCAGGGGTGGTATCCATCCCATTAGAGGGTCCCAGTCGACCATGGAGAGCCCAGAACCCGTCAGGCGGGTGATGCCACCCAGTATCACCATTGCATAAACCAGAAGGCAGACGGCAAGTAGCCAGATGCCAATTTGACGATTGTGTGAGGCGCTGTTATCCATTTGGCTTGCTCTCTATCGTAGTCAAGGGTTTGTCACTGGTGATGAAGAGTGAGGCTACAAACAGGGTGATCAGTAGTTGAGAAAGCAGGGTATGCATGGTTGTAGAGAGCAGTGGCAGGTTCAAAACGGTAATTGCACTCCCCAATAGTCCCTGCAACAGCATCAATAATAGAACCCCCAGCAGGAAGCGTTGCTGGAGTGGGGTCCCTTGTTGGTACGAACGGTACAGCAGTTGTGCAAAGTAGACCAAAACAATAACCACCGAGAGACGGTGAAAGAGCTGCATCTGGAGTAGGGGGATATTGCTCCACCAGCTCCCGCCACAACTGGGAACGGTTGGGCATGACATTCCAGAAAAGGCTGTCGAGATAAAGCCGCCTTGAAGGAAAAGCATCAGTAACAGGGCCACTCCTGCAATATTGCGTATACCCCATGCTGGAGCAGTTGGGGGAGAGGCACCATTAAGTTTCAGTGCCAGTATCGCAGAAGAGACCAGCAGTAGCAGCCCTCCCGCTAAGTTACCCAGTGTTACCCCCGGCGCAAGCGAGCCTCCGGCGGACATCCCCAGAGCAGAGAGCCATAAAACAGCGCCTCCCATAATAAGTGCGAGCCGTCTGGATGAGGGGGCGAGCGGGGCAGAGCGAAAAAGCATGATATTGAGAGCCAGTACCAGAATCGCAATGGTGGATGCAATCAGTCGATGGGCCATTGTGGCGATGGAGAAAGACTCACTCCCTTCCCCTGTTGGAGCCATACCCTCTCCGCTTAGGGCAACCTGCTCATAGCAGACCGCACGGTCAGGACACATCAACCCAGACTTTGCGTGCCTTAAAAAGGCACTGGTAAAGTTGAGTGTGATTACCAGTACTAGAATGAATACAACTAAAGAGCGTAATGTCACCATCTTATGATCGCCATGTTATGGTTGGTTGAAAGGGACTACTCTCTTCTTTCAGGTTTTTCGCCAAAAAGCCCATTTTTATTTTTCTTGATGTAATCATCCCCAACCTTGCCATGGACAAGGCGGATGTGTTTTGGGTTCTTCTGCCAATCCACATGGTCAAAGCCCAGCTTGAAATCCCAAGCCCATGCGCTACCCCCCTGGAAGGCGTAGGTTGATGAGGTCCAGTAGTCTGCTGACTGGGTGTTCGGGAAGAAATTACGAAAGATCGGATCAATCTCTTTGTTCTTACTAATAAAGGCAATCGATCCCATCTCAATGTTTTCAGGAAGGTGCCACTCTGATAGACCGCAAATGCCCTCCTTATTCACCTCTTTCAGGAAGGAGATTGCATCACAGTCACTGCCGGTACAGCTACCACCGTTGGGGACACCAATATAGGCCTTTCGCATGTCAGGGTCATGCCAAGTGTAGGTATTCTTAGCCGCTCGAAGTCCGGGCTGGGCATTTTTTACCTCCCAGTGAAGACCGGTTGATTTATCGTAGACACACGCCCATGGGTCCTCAGCGAAGTTTCCACTGCCGGTGTAGATTGAGCCATCAGCGGTAACTCGAACAAAGTTCTGTTCACGCAGAACACGATCCTTTTCGCTTAACTGGTCACAGCCTGTTAACAGGAGGGGTAGGATAAGAGTTACAGCTAATTTTTTTATCATAGTTAAGACCTATCCAAACTTGGCTATGTTAAGGAGCAAGTTGAAGTAAGAACGTGTTGTTGGGATTTGTTTCAGTAGAACCACAAGTATACTATTTTTTCCATCTGATCGGAACTGCTGCAGTCGCTTAACAGTAAGAAAAAGTATGCGCTGTTTTTGTGAGTTGCGCCGCTATTAATGGATATTCATCAATTTCCTAGTGATTTGATTATGGTTTTTTCGGTAATGGAAACATACAGTGTTAGAATTAGACTCTACTGAATTTAAGTCAACGATTCTCAGTATTAGAGAGGAGAGATAGATGAAAGAGTTAGGCACTTTTTGGATAATTGGTATCATTCTCAATGTTGGACTTACTACATTGGGGTTAATCTGGGTCTATAAAATGATGCAGGATCCTGAGGATAAATCAGAGGATAAAAAAGAGCGTTAATTTTTCCTTTGAGGAGCTTTTGAGTTGTTGAGTGATTGCTACAAGGGACCTTACAGAATAATGGATGATTAGATTGATGAGTAGAGAACCAGATTACCAAATTACCGTTCCAGAAGCAGTCCAGCCCTTAGTGCGTGGCTGGGTTTATCTGGCAATGGCATCATTAATTGTGCCGGGGCTGACCGCAATTCTACTGGTGTTACTGCGTACTCTGGTGGTGGATACGGCCTCATGGACCGATCTGTTCCGAACCGCGCTGGTAGTCCATGTGGACCTCTCGGTATTTGTCTGGTTTCTTGCGGTTGGAGGGGCGATCTGGACGGCTCAGTCGCGCCAACCCACCTTGGCCTCGATCTGGTCTCTGCGCCTTGCGGTCACTGGAACGGTGATCATCTCGATTGCCCCACTACTGGGGGCTACCACCCCGGTAATGAATAACTATATTCCGGTACTGGATCACCCGATTTTCCATTTTGGTCTTGGGCTCTTCGCGATTGGCATACTGCTGCTTGCTCCTGCTACGCTCAGGCAGCGCCCCCGATGGTTATCTGACTCTGCGGGTGATCTGCTGCAGCTGGGTGGGTGGCTCGCAATGGCGGCCACGGTGTTGGCGGCTATTGCCTTTATCCACACCTATCTCTCCATCCCAGTAGACCCAGAGAGGGCGGCTGTCACCTACTATGAGGTTCTATTCTGGTCAGATGGGCATATTCTGCAGTTCACCTATACCACTCTGCTGGTAATTGCCTGGTTGGCACTGGGTAGCGCGCTGAAGATGAACCCGTTACCCAATCCAAAAATAACCGCAATCATGCTCATTGTGGGGTTTGCTCCCCTTATTCTGGTGCCTTGGATTCTCTCATCCTATGACGTACTTTCAGTAGAGTACCGAGGTTGGTTTACCTGGTTGATGCGCTATGGAAATAGCTTGGCTCCCGTGCTTGTCGCCCTTTTCCTACTGATGGGGCTGTTTCGTGCCGGAGAGCAATCCAGTGATGAACAAGGCCCACTGCGTGGCTCATTGATCGCCTCTTTTCTCCTGTTTGCTGCGGGCGGCACCATCGGGTTCATGATATCCGGGGTGAATACCATTATTCCTGCCCACTATCATGGCTCTATTGTTGGGGTGACATTGGCGTTTATGGGGCTGGTTTACCTGCTGTTGCCACGCTTGGGTTTTGCTGCCCCTGTGGGGCGGGTCGCCAACCTACAGCCGTATATCTATGCTGTTGGCCAATTGATGCATGTGGCAGGGTTGGTTATCTCTGGGAACCACGGCGCATTCAGAAAAACCGTGGGTGGCTCTGTGGGAGCCGAAGACTTCTATGGCATGTTAAGCACCAGCTTCACCCGCATTGGCGGGCTGCTGGCGGTCGTGGGGGGGATGCTCTTTCTGTGGGTCTGTTGGAAATCGATTCGCAATAGCAACAAACCGACATAACCATCCCTCCTGTTATAAGTAGTTTCATGCTTTTAGCCCCCTACCCCAAGCAGGGGGGTTGAGTCTACCAACTGTTCTGAATAGCAGCGATATCCCGAATCATCACCTCTGGCTGATGTGGTGAAGGGAGCAGTGCGCTGATCTCTGCATTGGGGTCCAGTAATACAATGGTGGCAGAGTGGTTGATTAAATAAGCGTTACCCAGCCCCTCAGGGACCGGCGCTCCAGGCTCAACCGCAAGCTCTTTACCATCGACATGATAGACTCGCTCGTAGCGAGCGCCCATAGAGCGGGCAAGCTGGTCCACTGCCTTCTGCTCTCCGGTAATACCAAGGAAGGAGGGGTGGTAATAGCCCGCATATTTTTGCAGTGCCTCAGGGATATCTTGTTGCGGATCAACAGAGACAAAGACTACCTGAGGAGCCTCTTTAATCGCAGCTGGATTCTCCTCAATCTTGCGCATCATCTCTGCCAAGGTAAAGAGCTCTGTGGGGCAGACATCAGGACAACGGGTGTAGCCAAAAAAGAACAGTGACCACTTCCCCTTGAAACTCTCTAGATTCATTGCCCCTAAACTGTGATGGGTTAACTCAAAGGGGGGGATGGGTTTAGCGGGGCGCAGTACAGTGGCTCCCTCTGTACTAGGAGGGGCTGCAGAGTCACTACACCCTTCGAGCAACAGTAGGGTGGATAGTATCAGTAAGCTTCCTAAAATCGCTCTTAATGTTTTCATTGTAAAATCTTTATTGGGCCTGTTTCTGGGGGGGAGCTTCTATGGTGAGGGGTTATGTCTTGAAGAACGAGATCAGCCGCTCCAGATTCTCTGACTGCTCTAGCAGGTTACGACTGGCGGCAGCGGTCTCCTCAACCAGAGCCGAGTTGCGCTGATTAACCGAGTCCAGTTGGGTAATTGCAGTATTGACCTGATCAATCCCCGTGGATTGCTGGCTACTGGCGCTGGCGATCTCGCTCATGATGTCATTAACGTGGGCTACAGATTGACGAATAGAGTCGAGTGATGTCCCGCTATCGTTCACTTGTTTGCTTCCCTCTTTGACGTGTTGGTTACTCTCTTCAATCAGTACTGAGATCTCACGGGTGGAGTCGGCTGCACGTTGGGCCAAGGTGCGTACCTCGTTGGCAACCACAGCAAAGCCACGTCCATGTTCGCCTGCGCGGGCTGACTCTACCGCTGCATTGAGTGCCAGCAGATTGGTCTGGAAGGCGATACTATCGATCAAGTTGATGATATCGGTCATTTTCTGGCTGGAAGAGGAGATCTCCTCCATCGCCTTGATGCTCTTTTCGAGTACCTCTACCCCCTCTGCGGCTTGTGTGTTGGCTTTGGTGGAGAGGCTATTTGCTTGACGGGCATTGTCTGCGTTGTGACGGACCGTTGATGACATCTCATCCATGCTGGCAGCGGTCTCCTCTAGAGAGGCGGCCTGTGAAGCGGTACGGTTGGAGAGCTCCTCATTACCGGTACTGATCTCCTCAATACCTTGATTGAGACCGATCACTACATGACGTACATCATTGACGATCCGCTGTAGGTTTTTCAAGGTGCTGTTGATTGCTTGGCTAAGTGTAGCAAGCTGTCCTGGATAACTCCCTTCAACCGTGGAGCTGAGATTGCCATCAGAGACACTGCCCATTACCTGAGTGTGACGGACCGTTGATGACATCTCATCCATGCTGGCAGCGGTCTCCTCTAGAGAGGCGGCCTGTGAAGCGGTACGGTTGGATAGCTCTTCATTGCCCGAGCTGATCTCCTCAACCCCCTGGTTGAGGGCTATGACCACACGACGTACATCGTTGACGATACGTTGTAGGTTGCTGAGAGTATTGTTGATCGCCTGGCTCAGTGCAGCAAGCTGTCCCGGATAGTTTCCTTCAACCGTAGAGCTGAGGTTACCATCGGATACACTGCCCATGACTTGAGTAATCTCACCAACAGCGGTCTCCATAGCCTGCATCGCTTTATCCACATTATCGCGGATATCCCCCTCAACCCGTGGGTCCATGCGGTAGGTAAAGTCGCCATTGATAATCGCCTGCATGACACTGCTGAGTCCATCACTGGTACGTTGTAGGCTCTCGACAGCACCATTGACACTGTCTCCAAAGAGCTTCAGTTCACCCTGTAGGTCAGCGTTATCCACGCGGTGGTGGAACTCACCACGGGCAACACCGCCCATCACCTCATTTACGGAAGTGAGTGCGCTCTGTGTGGCATCCATACTGCTATTTACATTTTGTTTCAGAGTGCCGAGGTCCCCCGGTAGATTGCTATCAATACGGGCACTGTAGTCGCCTTGTGAAGCGGTCTCCATCACCTCACCAACTTCACCGATCGCATTTTTCAAAGTGAGCAGATGGTTGTTGATGGAGCTGGCCATCAGCCCCAGCTCATCTTCTCCTGTCACATCGACTTGATGGTCAAAGTGTCCATTGGTTGCAATATGGGTCATTGCACTGCCCACTGAGCGAATACCGCAGATCAGTCGACGGCTGATCATCAGTCCTAACCAAGCGACAACAATCAGTACCAGTGTGCTGAAGATGATATTCATTAGCAGAGAGCGTCGTGTCGAGTCGACCAGGGACTGGGTCTGTTGGCTGGTATCCTCTGATATTTGGTTGGCAACCGCCTTGAAAATGCCGATACGCTGAGTTGCCAGTGCAAACCAGTCGTTGGCACTGACTCCCTCCATTTGTGTGGCAAGTGCTTTAATGGCGAGTAGGGCAGGGCGGTCTACAATATCGATCAGGCGCTCCAGCTCCTCCCCTTTGACCTTCTGCTTCTTGGCTAGTTCGATGGTCTCTTTGTACTTGTCCAGTACGTAGAGCAGGTCGCTGATACGGCTCTTCTCCTCTGTCGTTGTACCCGGTAGCTCAGTAATGGTTTGCAGGATAGCGGTGGCCTGCTTATGCTGCTGGAGTACCTTACGGCGGAAACGGGGCTGTTTCTTCAAGACATAGTTCTTGAAGTTATGGATCATGCCGCCATAGCCGATAACCGACTGTAGTTGAGTGATCAGAGAGACCTTCTTGCCTTTGGAGAATACGGTCTCACGCATCTCTTGGTAGGCCGCTTGGTCAAACTCCCCCTGCTTCTCTTCCCAGAGTGTACGCTGACTGGGGTTGATGTTGCTCTCAAGGGTCTTCAGGTAGATGGATTGATCGGCAATAAAGCCCCGGACGGTTAGCATCTTCTCGTTGCTATAGAGGCCGCTGGCAAAGATCCCGTTCATCATCCCGCGCTCTTGACCGATACGCTCCTTGATCCAGAGAGAGGAGGAGAGGGCACGCAGTTGGCGCGCCAGACTCCCCTCTGTCACCATCCCACTGATGCGATCAATCAACTCCAGTGTCTGGCTGTTGCTGGTAGAGTAGTAGGCAAAGCCACCGTTATCGGGAGCCAGTGCATCAATCGCACTACGGATGGTGTTACGTTGCTCTACGTGCTGCAACAGTGCTTGAATGCTGTTATCAATTGCAGAGTCCGGTGACTCATACTTGGAGAGGAACTGCTGCAGTTGGCTGACCGCTTGATCGACGACTGCTCGCTGCTGTTTTACCTCTTCGCCCAGTTCAGTCCCTTTGCTGCCAAGAAAGCCGGCACTGAGCCCGCGTTCAACAGCCATGTTGTGGGCCAGATGGTCGAGTGATTGACTCAGATTGACCAGCTCTTGGGTCTGTTCGATCATCTGCTGCTTTGACCACTTATCAGCGATATTGAGTGTGGAGAGCAGAATTAGCCCCAAAATCGGAAACAGGAGCAGGAGGATGATTTTGTTGCGAATAGAGAGGTCGTTCAGCATCTGCTTGGTCCTTTATGGGGCGCTGATATACAGTGTTAGATCAGTCTTTTATTTTTGGGGGGAGTGGATGCATAAAATACCTGAACCAAAGGGTGTATGGTTTGATTTGGGTCAATATATTACAATTAAGTAATATTAATGCATGATCTAGTGTGCTGTGCTTGGATCTGCTGCCAGCCTCCCCTAGATCAGTGGCTGGTCCCCTCGGAGCGGGTGATTTTGTTGTAGACGTTGTACTTGCCGACGGGCTTCTTCATTGGAATGCGTTTCACCTCTTCCAGCGTATCCCCATCGTAGACCACCAGTGCCCCATCCTCCTCCCAGATGCTGAGCAGAGCATAGCGGCCATCTCGGGTGAATTCGACATGGGCTGCAGTCTTGCCGGGGGCAGGGCGTACGGTTTTTACGATCTTCAGCGTCTGTTTATCGATGATGTGTACCAAATCACGATTGGGACCAAAGAAGACATCAGACCAAGCGTAGCGACTCTTTTCATGGCTGCGCATAAAGAAGCCCGGACCTTTAGTTTTGATCTCATCAATGGGTTGCCAGCTCTTCATATCGATAATGGTGAGTGCCCCTTTACGCAGGTTTGGAGTGGCCATGATGGTCTGTTCGCCACGTCTCCAAGTGATGCCGGAGCCAAGATGTGGCATCCCATCGAGCGCGAGATCAGCCACTTTGCGTCCTAGGTCAAGATCAATAACCGCGCCTCCACCACTGCGTGAGGCCCCCATGATAAAGATGTAGTCTTGATCAAAGAAAAAGTCATCCAGTGGGGTTTTTAGCTTGATCTTACGGGGAGTGAAGCGGGGGCTCCCCTCTGCGGCATCGGCACGGTAGTCATGCTGCCAGCCGCCACTCTTGCCCAGCTCATATGGGATCTCCCAAATCTCAGGCAGATCCTTGAGGGCGAGGATAAAGCTTTTGCGTGGAGCGGCATCATAGACCGCACTGACCCGAGAGCTCTCCCCCAGACTCTGTACCGGAATAATGCTGTTGAGCGAGAGGTCATTGGCATTAAGCAGCACCAGATTATGAGGCAGGTAGTTACCCACCGCCACCAGCTTGCCATCGCTGGAGATGGCGATGTTGCGGGTGTTAATACCAGCACGTATTTCGGCCACCATCTGCATGCTGTGGAGGTCAAACAGGGTGACCCAACCATCACGGGTTGCATAGTAGACGAAACGACCATCGGGAGAGTACTTGGCGCCACCGTGGAGTGCAAAGCGGGTTTTAAAGCGGGTGATTGGTTCTAGCTTATCGCCATCAAGAATGGTGGCGTGGTGATCCCCAGCCTCGACCACAAAGAATAGATTGAGTGGGTCTGCACCATGCTGTGGTTTAGCAGGGAGCTGATCCAGTGGGGTGAACAGCTTGTGGCTGGCGCTGATCTCAGCCTCCATCCAGACTGGAACTTCGGGTAGTGGTTGATAGATATGGTCAACCAGTGCGCTGATCTGCTCGCTAGATAGTTTCTCTCCAAAAGGGGGCATCTGGGTTGCCGGACGACCGCTGGTGATGGTGCTGATGGCGGCCTTCTTGCGCAACCGTTTTAGGTTTTCAGGCAGTAGTGCGGGGCCGATCAGGCCGAGGCGGTCTGCACCGTGGCAGGCTGCGCAGTTCTGTTGGTAAAGGTCTTCTGTGGTTTGGTCGGTGATAGCCAGTGTGGAGAAGGGGAGTAGTAGCAGTGTTAGAAAGCGAAGTGGTAATTTCATAGCCCAATCTCTTTGTTGGTAAGGTAACAGCCGGGGTCTTCGGCCCACAAGTCATCATAGAGCTGCAGTGCGCGCACACGGGTATTACCGCCACAAATATTGAAGCCGCTGCACTCTCCGCAGCGTCCTGTTACAGGGCGTGGCTTCTGCTTCAGTCCAGCCATCAGTGGATTGGAGATATCTTCCCAAATTTCGGAGAAGGGGCGCTCTCGCACACTCCCCAGTGTGGTATCCCACCACATGGTATCGGGGTGTACCTTGCCGAGGTTGTCGATATTGGAGATGTGGATACCGGTCTGGTTGCCGCCCCACTGCTCCAGTCGCTGACGAATCTCATCGGCGCGATCTGGGAACTGTTGCTCCACCCAGTGTAGTAGATAAAGCCCATCTGCATCATTATTGCCAGTGACGAACTCAATACCACCCTGCTGTTCAGACTGCTCCCATGCCTGCTTGAATAGCAGATCCATCGCTTTGCGGGTGGTCTGGTGGTGGGCATCTCCCTCTCGGTTCTTGTTGCCACGTCCGGCATAGTTGAG
>JGI26259J51720_1000842_pt1 | contig 10900 bp, 10 predicted proteins | sample SaaInlV_100m_DNA_5_FD_51720 | JGI IMG/M metagenome (IMG submission 51720) | reverse complement strand
TCTGCTTATTTATTGATTAAAACAAAGGCTCACCATAGCTTTGCTGATATAGGCGCTCAATTTTGTCTAAATCAAATTGATGGTTTTGCGTGCCCAAATGTGCAATTTTAATTGCACCCAATAAACCCGCCAACTGACCGGTGGTTTTCCAATTCATATCATTCATTAATCCATACAACAAACCTGCACGATAAGCATCGCCACAACCTGTTGGGTCTTGCGTTGATTCTGCCTTTGCTGGGGCGATATTAATCACTTCACCACCGGTATGGATTTCACTGCCTTCACCACCTTTGGTAATAATCAGTGCATCGACCATTGAGGCGATTGCCGCTAAATCAAGCCCAGTTTTATCTTGTAACATTTGTGATTCATAATCATTCACAGCCACATAAGTCGCTTGCTCTACAAAGGTTGTTAGTTCTTCACCTGAGAACATTGGCATACCTTGGCCTGGATCAAAAATAAAAGCGATATTAGCATCTGCAAATTGTTTAGCGTGCTCAATCATGCCGTCACGACCATCTGGAGAAACAATGCCGATATCTGCAACGCTGGCATCATCAACCTTATTCTCATGAGAATTACTCATCGCCCCTGGATGAAAAGCAGTAATTTGGTTATCATCCATATCAGTGGTGATAAATGCTTGGCCCGTATAACTACCTTCAATCACTTTCATGTGTGTGGTGTTCATATGATGGGATTCCATCCATTTCATGTAGGGTGCAAAATCTTCGCCCACCGTTGCCATTGGCACAGAACTAGCGCCCAATAAATGTAAGTTATAAGCAATATTTCCGCCACAGCCACCAAACTCTTTGCGCATGGTTGGCACAAGGAATGAAATATTTAACATGTGCACCTTGTCTGGCAAGATGTGGTTTTTAAATTGGTCTTGAAACACCATAATAGAATCAAAGGCATACGAGCCACAAATTAACGCTGTTTTTGACATAGTTTTTTTCTCCTTATATTTGTAATAGGCAAGGCCTATTACATTATCTTAATTCTTCAGGTACCGGGAAATGAACATCTTCCAAAGTACCACTCACTTCAATAACTTCACTTGCACCAAAGTCGTATAAATAATTAATAACCTCTTGTACCAATACTTCGGGTGCAGATGCACCAGCAGTCACGCCCACGGTATTTGCACCTTCTAACCAGCTTGGTTGTATTTCATCAGCACCATCAATTAAGTAAGCATCTTTTTGTAATTTTTCAGCAATTTCTCGCAAACGATTTGAGTTGCTTGAATTGCTGGAGCCAAGCACTAGTAATACGTCTGAATCTTGCATGAGTGTTTTAACGGCATCTTGTCGATTTTGTGTAGCATAACAAATATCGTCTTTTTTCGGTGATTTGATCTCGGGAAATTTATCTTTAAGCGCATCAACGATTTGCTGTGTATCGTCTACCGATAAAGTGGTTTGCGTTGTGTAAGATAGGTTTTCGTTAGTCAGATCCAGCTTATCGATATCGGCTACAGTTTCAATTAACTCAACACTTGTACCTTCACTTGATTGACCTAAAGTGCCCTCTACTTCGGGGTGACCTTCATGACCAATAAGAATGACTTTGTGATTTTGCTTTTGCTTGCGTGCCACCTCTTTATGTACTTTAGTCACTAATGGGCAAGTAGCATCGTAGACTGTCGCACTGATTTTATTGGCTTGCTGTCGTACTATTTGGGAAACACCATGGGCACTAAAAATCACCACTTCACCTTTAGGCACTTCGGATATTTCCTTTACAAAAATAGCGCCTTTTGATTTGAGATCGCTCACTACAAATTTATTATGCACCACTTCATTGCGCACATAAATAGGTGCGCCGTGTCGATCAATAGCGCGTTCTACAATTTCAATGGCGCGATCAACACCGGCACAAAACCCTCTAGGATTGGCCAACAAAACTTTCATTAATTTTTCTCGAGTATTTCTACTTGGAATGACACATCACAACCTGCCAACGGGTGATTAAAATTAACGGTAACCTCGTCGCCATCAACCTTATCAATACAGCCAACATACGAATCTCCCGTTGGGGTTTCAAACTCAACAGCAGCATCTACTTCAACCACCATATCTTTAGGGAAATCAGCAAGACTCATTACTTGAATGGCTTCATCATAGATTGATCCAAACGCCTCTTCGGAGGTGAGTAAAAAAGTTTGTAGTTTTCCAACTATCGCCTCCTGGATACAAGATTCCAAACAAGGGTCAAGCTGACCATCGCCAATCTCAAATTCGAAAGGGGTGTCGAGTGTTTCATCAGCCACCGCACCGTTTGAGTGGGTGAGCTTATACAGCAGTTTGTATTTAGCCATGCAGTGCTTGTAATAACTGGTGAACTTTGTTGCGTAGCTCGTGACGATGCACGATCATGTCAATCGCGCCTTTCTCAAGTAAAAATTCACTGCGTTGGAAGCCTTCAGGCAAAGTTTCAAGTACCGTTTGTTCCACCACACGAGGACCGGCAAAACCAATCAGTGCATTGGGCTCAGCAATATGAATATCACCCAACATCGCAAAACTGGCAGATACGCCACCCATAGTTGGGTCAGTCAAGACAGAGAAAAATGGAATTTTCTTATCGCTTAGTAGCTTCAAAATTAAAGCTGTTTTGCTCATTTGCATTAGAGAAAACAAACCTTCTTGCATGCGCGCACCACCCGAAGCTGAAAAACAAACAAGTGGTGCGTTGGTACGGATGCTCTCTTGTGCAGCGCGTACAAACTTCTCGCCCACGACAGAGCCCATCGAACCACCCATAAATTTAAACTCAAAAGCAGCGACAACAATAGGCATACCATTGAGTGTGCCTTTTTTAACAACTAAGGCGTCTTTCTCACCGGTGTTTTTTTGTGCTTGTGAATAACGGTCTTTATATTTCTTTTGATCTTTAAACTTTAACGGATCAACAGCAACCAAATCAGCAGCAATTTCTTCTTGGCCATCAGTATCTAAAAAACTCTCAATACGTACTCTGGCAGAAATACGCATATGGTGATCACAATTTGGACACACATAAGTTTGTTGCTTGAGTTCCTCTTCATACAAAGTAGATTCACACTTGGGGCATTTGCTCCACAAGCCTTCGGGAATGTTCTTTTTTACAACATTAGTAATTGAAGGTAGTATTTTTTCTAGCCAACTCATAATAGATTCCTTATTTTACGGCAGCTGATATTTCAGCTGACAATGCACCAACACTTGTTAACATTTTATCCCTATCTGTGGCATATTGCTCAATAAATGACACTAATGACGACCCAACAATGACCGCATCAGCCGTAGCTGAAACCGCTTTGGCTGTTGCTGCATCCTTAATGCCAAAGCCCACACCCACAGGCAGGTCAATAAATTGACGAATTCTGGCCATATTGGCATTGACTGCATCAACATCAATATGACCAGCGCCAGTTACCCCTTTGAGAGATACAAAATATACAAAGCCTGAGGCTACATTAGCCAAAAAAGCTAGTCGGTCATTGGTGGTGGTTGGCGCCACAAGGAAGATAAAATCAATATCAACACCATCTAAGCATTGTTTTAAATCATGCGCTTCTTCTGGTGGCATGTCTACTACCAACACACCATCAACACCACTCTTACTTGCTGCATCAGCAAACGTTTGATAACCAAATACTTCAATCGGATTAAGATAACCCATTAACACCACAGCTGTGGTGTCGTTAACTTGCCTAAATTTCTTTACCAAATCAAGCACGTCATGCAAACTTACGCCATCAGCCACGGCGCGTTCGTGCGATTTAGCTATCATTGGGCCGTCAGCCATTGGATCAGAAAATGGCACGCCAAGCTCAATGATATCAGCGCCGTTGTCGACCAATGTTTGCATCAAATCATACGTGTTGTCTAAACCACTATCACCCGCGGTAATAAATGGAATAAAGGCCTTGGTGCCGGATTCGCCTAATTGATTAAAAACGGTTGTAATTCTAGACATGGTTAAGATTGTATCACACTATGATCGTGCGCTAAATTCATGCACACTGTCAACCAGCACTTTCATGTTCTCAGGGTTAACATCTGGCGTAATACCGTGGCCCAAGTTAAAGATATGGCCTGTGTCACCTTTAAACTGGCTTAATACTTTTTTCACCTCTGCTCGAACAACTTCGGGTGTGCCATACATAACAGCAGGATCCAGGTTGCCTTGAATCGCCACTTTGTCGCCAATTTGTTGTTCAACTTCACTTAGCTCTACTGTCCAATCAATGCCCACGCCATCACAACCGGTATTGGCAATTTCATTCAAATGCTTGCCGCCATTCTTACTAAACAAAGTAATCGGTGTATTTGGGTGTTTTGCTTTAACGCCATTGACAATTTTCTGCATATAACTCAGTGAAAAATCCAAATAATTAGACTTAGAGAGCACCCCGCCCCAAGTATCAAACACCATCAAGCTGTCTGCACCACTTAGCACTTGCTGATCTAAATAAGCGATAACACTGTCGGCTAATTTTTCTAATAACAAATGTAGCATTTTCGGATCATTAAAGAGCATCGCTTTGGTTTTAGCAAAAGTTTTGCTGCTGCCACCCTCAATCATATAAGTGGCCAATGTCCAAGGGCTACCACTAAAACCAATGAGTGGTGCACGTGTGCCTAGCGCTGTTTTAATGGTTGATACCGCGTCAAAAACATAAGTTAAATCACTATTAACCTCTGATGGAATAGCCTCAATATCTGCCAAGGTTTGAATAGGGTTTTTGAATTTCGGCCCTTCGCCTTCACTAAAGTACAAGCCTAAGCCCATCGCATCAGGAATGGTTAAGATATCAGAAAACAAAATCGCCGCATCAAGATCAAATCTATCAATTGGCTGCATGGTTACTTCACAGGCTAACTCTGCGTTCTTGCACAAGCTCATGAAATCACCCGCTTGTTTACGGGTGGCTCGGTATTCTGGTAAATAACGACCTGCTTGGCGCATTACCCAAATAGGCGTACGTGAAACTGGTTTTTTTAATAAGGCGTTGATGTAGTCAAATGACATGATTTTTCATATAAAAAAGAATGTAGTGATTATATNGGCATTTAGGTGATAATCANGCATAAAAAAAGCCACAAAAGTGGCTTTTTTTATTGAATGTCTGGTGTTTAGCGCTTGAATGAAGCGTAACGAGATTTAAACTTCTCAACACGACCAGCACTATCCATAATTTTTTGCTTACCTGTGTAAAAAGGGTGGCAGCTAGAACACACATCTAAATGCAATTCTTCTTTACCAATGGTTGAACGTGACTCAAAAGTATTGCCGCACGAACATACTACTTTCACAGTGTCGTAATTAGGATGGATATCTGTTTTCATGTTTATAGTGTTTATGTAAATCTAAAAGAGGAGGAATTATATACTATTATCATGCGCTATTCTTGATTTTTTCTCAGTCGAGATGCATTAGCAATCACAATGATTGAACTGATTGGCATCACAATCGCCGCAAACAGTGGGGTCACCTTAGCCATCATTGCCAATGGCACCATTAAAGCATTGTAAGACAAGGCAAAAACAATGTTTTGTTTGATGGTTATTTGTGTGCGTTTTGAGAGTTGAATCGCCTCAATAACAGGGGCAAGTGTTGCCTTTAAAACCACCACATCTGCACTAGCAACTGACACATCAGCGCCAGAGCCAATCGCAATATTGGCATCTGCTTGCGTGAGTGCTGGCGCATCATTAATACCATCGCCCACCATCAACACCAAGCCTTGTTTTTGCAAAGACTTTATGTGCTGCGCTTTATCATTTGGCAATACCTCAGCAACCACATGGTCAATACCCAGCTGATTGGCTACTGATTGAGCCACTTGGGTACGGTCACCACTTAACATGGATACTGTTTTTCCCATATTTTTTAATTGCTCGATGGTAGCTTTTGCATCTTTTTTGATTTGATCATTTAACGCAATAAACCCTAAAATAGTTTGCTCATCGCCGCACCAAACACAAGTGTAACCTTGTTGCTCCAATACGCTTGCTTGCTCTGACCACTTAATATTTTCAGATACTGAAAGATGGTTTAAATTTCCCACCCAATAACGCTTGCCATCAACCTTGGCCGATACGCCCAAACCTGGTGATGTTTTAAAATCATCTGCTAATTGATCAATATTATGCTCATCTGCATAACGAACAATTGCTTTTGCTAATGGGTGTTCAGAGTGCTTTTCAATCGCACTCATGATGCCGACCAACGTATTGTTATCCATTTGGCTGACGATCTTACTCACCCGAGGCAAACCCAAAGTTAGTGTGCCAGTTTTATCAAATACCACATACTTAACTTTGCTGAGCACCTCTAACGCATCGCCGTTTTTTATCAAAATATTATGTTTTGCCGCCGCGCCACTAGCCACTGCAATACTCATTGGGGTGGCCAGACCAAAGGCACATGGGCAGGTGATAATCAGCACACTAGTGGCACTGAGCAGTGCTAAGTCAAAATCAATGTTTGACCAATAAATAAACGTTGCACTTGCCAGCAGCAGTGTTGTCCACACAAAATAGGGAATAATTTTATCAATCGTACAAACAATACGGCTTTTGCTGGCGCGCGTATTTTCGACCAAATCAACAATCTGGCTGAGTGCCGATTGTTTGCTGGTTTGAGTTACTTCGACTTCTAAACTGCCGTTGATATTAAGCGTGCCGGCAAATACATCGTCGCCCACTTGCTTGTTAACAGGCAATGACTCACCACTCAATAATGACTCATCAATCTCGGCCTTACCTAGGCGTATAACACCATCAATGGCGATGCGCTCTCCCGGTTTAATCAGTACAATATCACCAATTTCAATCACGCCAATCGGCTTTATTATTTCGTTATTGTCTTTTTTTAGTAAGGCAATTTTGGGTTGTAATTGTTGTAGGCTTGTTGAAGCTGATAAGGCAGATTTTTTGCTCGATGCCTCTAAATAACGACCAATTAAAATCACAAAAATAAAGTTCACCACCGTATCAAAATATACCTCACCTTTGGTTGAAAACCCAAGCAACACATAGGTTGAATAAAAATACGTCACCAGGGCGCCAATACTAATAGGTACATCCATATTCATAAATCGATTTTTAATGCCAAAATATGCATTTTTCAAAAATGGATAACCAGCATAAAATAATGTTGGTGTCGCTAAGGCAAACCCTAGCCATTGAAAATACTGATGATACTGCCCACCACTAGCACCTGTGTACATTGCGATTGAAATCCACAATAGATTCATCATTGTAAATCCAGCAAAACCAATGCGATAAAGCATGGATTTATTTTTACGTTGCTGTTGTAATTCGGCCATATTTTGCTCATAAGGCATGGCTGCATAGCCTAAATCAGCTAAGGTTTTCATAATAGAAGAAAGTTGGATTTCTTCATCCTTCCAATGGACTCTAATACGTTTATCAGTTAAATTAACCCGCACCCAAACAACGCCCCCTAATGCGCCAACGGCACGTTCAATTAACCACACACAAGCTGCACAATGAATCGTATTGCTGATTAGCGTTATGGTTTTTGTGTTCGGATCAGATGATTCTAAAAATGGCTGCTGAAAAGCATGGGCGTCATAAAACTCTAATGGATATTCCAAATCAACAGCGGGTAACAGCGAGCTGGTTTGTTGGTCGTAAAAACCACCCAGCCCACTACTGTAAATAGTTTGGCATACACTAGCGCAACCAGCGCAACAAAAATCATGTTGCACGCCTTCAATAACCGCCACAACTTTGTTGGTGTCAGTTACAGATAATTCGCAGTGGTAACAACTATCACTCATGACGCTTGATTTTACTCAAAGGTGTCTTATAATGGTGTTACTCAAACAATTAAAATTAGACATGAAACGTTTAATCCTACTTGGCTCTTTACTTGTACTCAGCACTGCCAGCATTGCCGCTGAACAAATTCGCTTATACAAGCAATATATCGTTGGCATGCCCAAGCCTTTTTTGCAAAAAGTGCATCAGCTAGAAGACTGCTCTGCCAAGTATGAGCAAGGCACGTTGTGCATGCAAAACCACTCTCTATCAGGTGAAAACACCGAAATTGCCTTTCGATTTTTGAATGATCGGCTGGTTGCTATCGTGCTGATGATGCCTTTAAAGGATGTAAGCAAAATCAAAAAGATGTTTCATGTAATGAAAACTCAATTTGATCTTGTGCTTATTGAGGATGACAAATCTCGCTTAGATATTATTGAAATCAGTAACAATACTTTTGCTAAGAACGATTTCACCAAAATGATTGCTGATTTTGAAAACAAAGCCTACCAAAAACACAACATTAAATACACCTTCATTAGCAAAGATGAGTTCAAGGTGCAATCACGCAAAGCACGTAATTTTTCAGAAGTCTTTAAAGACGCACCCATCAAAATGCGTGCCGCTACTTACAGCGTAGGCCGCAAAGATGGCAAAGTCATGGGCACCATTAGCTTTATTGCGCCGGGTGTTACTCAAGCCTATCTCGATCAAAACCCTATCGTTGAAGACTTCTAGGTAATTATCATGACTCAAATCCATGGCATTATTCTTGCAGCAGGCAAAGGCACGCGCATGAACTCAACCAAGCCTAAAGTTTTACAAACACTCTCGGATAAAACTTTGCTTGGGCATGTGCTAGCGCAAGCACAACAACTGTGTTCACAAGTACATGTAGTTTATGGCTTTGGTGGCGAACAAGTACAGCAAACCATTAACGATGATTCAATTAACTGGGTAGAACAAGCCGAGCAACTCGGTACCGGGCACGCAGTTCAACAAGCCATGCCCTCTATTGATGACGATTCAATATCCTTAGTCTTATATGGCGATGTGCCCCTCATTGAACAATCCACATTGAATGACCTAATCACTCAAGCGCAACACAGTGGTGTGGCATTACTATCTGTCGTGTTAGAAAACCCCACAGGCTATGGTCGTATTATTAGACAGAACAACCAAATCCAAGCCATTGTCGAACAAAAAGATGCTAATGATAAACAACTCACAATCTGTGAAGTAAACACCGGTATTATGGCTGTCAATAGTGGTTTATTAAAAACTTATCTGAACGGGCTGGATTCTAATAACGCCCAAGGTGAATTATATTTAACCGATATTATTGCAATGGCTGTGAACGATGGAAAAACCATCTCATCAGTTATTACAGACAACGAATTTGAGGTAGCTGGTGTGAACGATAAAGTACAACTTGCAGAATTAGAAAGAACCTTCCAGAAAAATCAAGCCACTAAATTTATGCAGCAAGGTCTTGGCTTAAAAGATCCTGCACGCTTTGATTGTCGCGGATCACTTAACTTCGGGCAAGACTGTGAAATTGATGTTAATGTCGTGATTGAAGGCGAAGTCACCCTAGGCAACAACACAACTATCGCACCTAATTGCATTATTAAAAATACCACTATTGGCAACGATGTTTCTATATTACCCAACTCGGTTATTGAGAACGCCAATATTGGTGATGGCGCGTCCATCGGCCCATTTGCCCGTATTCGTCCTGAAGCCAATATTGGTGAAAATGCAAAAATTGGTAACTTTGTTGAAGTGAAAAAATCCACCATTGGCAAAGGCTCAAAAGTTTCACATTTGAGCTATGTGGGCGACACCACTATGGGTGAAAATGTCAATATCGGCGCCGGCGTTATTACTTGTAATTATGATGGCGCTAATAAACATCAAACTGTTATTGGTGATGGCGCATTCATTGGCTCTGATTCACAGCTGGTGGCACCTGTTAGTGTTGGCAAAAATGCCACTATTGGCGCAGGGTCTACCATCACGACAGATGCACCTGATGAACAACTTAGCTTAAGCAGAGCAAAACAACGACTCTTCTCAAACTGGAAAAGACCCGTTAAAAAATAAATGTTCGCCCTGCCTAGAAACGTCTGGATTCTAACAGCCAGTTTGTCGCTGTTTATGTCGCTTAGTGTTTTTGTGATTTTTTTAGGTGGTATTATCGGCCAAACTCTAGCACCAAGTGATAGCTTATCCACATTACCCGTAGCGCTGTTAGTAGTTGGAACGGCTAGTGGCATCATTCCTATCAATAAAATTATGTCGACTTTTGGCAGACGCAAAACATTTTTAGGTGTTTGCGCTTATACATTAGTGATTATCGCACTTGCCATCACATCGCTTGAAGCTCAATCTTTCTATTTATTTTGTATGGCTACTTTTCTATTTGGCATTACTGCCGCCACTATGAATCAGTTTAGATTTGCCGCTATTGAGAGTGTTGAAGAAAATTTAAGCGCAACAGCAACTTCTGCCGTACTCATTGGTGGCCTGGTTTCTGCTTTTTTAGGCCCTGAGTTAGCTACCTTAGGAAGAGATATATTTGAAACAGATTTTGTCGGCTCTTTTATTTTATTGGGTGGCTGCTTTATTACTGCTTTTGTACTTTTATGGTTTTATCAGCAAACTAGCACCCTCAAACCGAAACAGGATGAAGCTACCAGAAACTTAAACACCATCATTAAACAGCCCGTTTTTATTGTTGCCATGTCTAGTGCGGCAGTTGGCTATATTGTGATGAGCTACTTAATGACAGCCACGCCAATGAGTATGCACGTTATTGATGGATTTTCACTAGAACAAACTAAGTTTGTGATTCAGTCTCACGTGATCGCTATGTTTTTGCCGTCTTTATTTACCCCGATCATTGTTAAAATTTTAGGCCTAGGAAAAATGATGTTTACCGGCGTGCTACTGTATGTTGCTTGTGTTGCTATCGCTCTTTCAGGTCATGCTTTAGACAACTACTGGATTTCACTTATTTTGCTAGGCCTTGGTTGGAATTTTTTATTTATCGGCGGCACAAGCTTACTGCCTAAGGCCTATCATGAGCATGAAAAATTTAAAGT
>JGI26259J51720_1000776_pt1 | contig 11539 bp, 7 predicted proteins | sample SaaInlV_100m_DNA_5_FD_51720 | JGI IMG/M metagenome (IMG submission 51720) | reverse complement strand
TATATGAGAATAGGCCTTGAGGAGTAGTTATCTGTCCACTATCTGATTTTTTCATCTCCTCCCACTCTTTACTAAATTTATCCTCAAATGTTTCTCCATCTTTAAACATAAAGCCCCACTCTTTAGTTGGATCATCATTTACCATCCAGTATCCAGCGCTATTTAGAAGGTGCAGTTGGGATCGAGTCTCCTCTGTTGTATGCTCCTGTATCTCAGTGACACGCCTCCGTACCCCGGTTGCTTGGATAAAATTTTGAATGAGTTCGTCAGCGAGGTAGTTTAGAACAATAATTCCACTACGCTCACCATCTTTATTAGNTAGTGGAGTTACTAGACGGATCACTGGTTTATGAGGAGTTTCAATAACTCCGTTATCTATATTAAGATCCATCTCTGAGAGGTAAATCTCTCCCATCCGTAGAGCAATTCCCTCTTTAACATAGTAACGCCCTTCTTTATTTTGTAGTAACTGAGGAGAGACGATAGTAGCTATGCCGTCTCGATAATTTACTCTGCTCTGCTCTTTTCCAGAGAGATCTATGTAGCGAATTTGGTCATATATTTTTCGGTTATTAGCGAAACTATGAAATAGAGCTTGTAGCTCTCGGTGATTAATTTTATTAGTGGATATATACTCTGCCAGAAAGAGAATGTCTGAGGATATGCGAGCTATATCTCCAGCCATAANTTTTTCTGCTAACTCAATAGTGAGTCTTTCGTTATCTTGTATAGAGCTTCTTCGGAGTTCATAGTCTGAGTAGAAGTGGATACTTCCAACTATAAATAGCACCATTAGCATAGAGAGAAAGAATAGCAAGAACTGCCTAACTTTCTCAAATAGAGATATATTGATAGGAGTTGAGTTCATTGACAGTGTTCTCTAATTTTAAGTTCAACTCTGTCTAGGTAGTTTGGGATGCTCTCCTCACCTTTGCGCGGAACTAGAAAAAGAAGTTTAGCAGAAATAAGGTATGGTCTTCTAGACTCATCTCCGGCAGGACTCTGTTCACGCAGGTCAGCTTCTAGATATCTGATAGCTTGTTCTGGCTCAGCACAGTAGCGGGGAAGAGAGACCTCCTTTGCGTACCACTCAATGGCATAAGATACAGATAGCATTAGCAACAGTACTGCTGCAATAAATGGCATAATCTGTTTGATGGGAAATGGGTTGTTATCTATGCTACTCATAATAATATTTTACGCTGGGTGTAAGAGTGATGAGTGGGCAGGTAGGTTCCAGTGAGAACTTACAAGCTCCCTCTCTTGTGCCACTATTTTATTAGATATTAATTGTCCCTGTAGTATACGATCACGAACTGAAACCCCTCCCATATAATTTGCAGCAATGTGAAGTCCTGGACGATTAGATAGTTGACTATTTATTGACTTCAATCTTCCAGCATAGTTGCCATGGTAGAGTGGAAGTGCTTTTAGGTGGCGTTTAATAGAGATGTGTTCAGGTGGTGCAGTAACTCCAAGTATAGATTCAAGGCTAGCAACTGTTCTATCCACCACCTTCTCATCGCTCCACTCTACTATTTCAGGGTGACGAGCACCGCCCAGATAGCTGGTAAGCAGAGTTTTTCCATCAGGAGCTCTTCTCCCAAAGAGGCTGCTCATCCAGATGTTTCCATTGAAAGGAGTGTTCTCTTTTTTTGGAGTGAGAAATCCTGTTCCATCTAGAGGATGAGAAATACTCTCTCTGTCAAAGCCTGTGTGGAGGACACTCAGTGCTGCATACTCAATATCTCTAAGTAGAGTGTCTAATTCAGCAGATAGGGGCGCGACAAGGTTTGCGGTAATATATGCAGGGGTACTAAATATAATATTGGAGGCATAAGCCTCAATTGGAGTCTCTATCTCACCCCCCGTAGTTTTGCCAACTACTTTCCATAGCGGTGAAGAGTTGCTAGAGTAAGAAGCAGGCTCTACTGCTAACGCCTTATGTTGGGTTTTAAAAGTTACCCCAGACTGTTCTGATAATTTCTTTACTAAGCTCTCCATTCCACCTTCAAAGGAGAAAGTTTCAGTAACAGACGCACTCTTTTTGCGGGAAATTTTATGGATAATTGTGCCGAGGGTTAGACTTCCAAATTTTCTCTCTAGTGCGACCAAGCGTCCAATAGTTGCTGCTGCACTGGCAAGATCTGGATCTGAGGCAAGAGTTCCAGAGACAAATGGGTCCATTGCCTTTTCTAAAAGTTCACGCCCAAAGCGGCGCGTAATAAACTGGGTTACGCTCTCATTCTCAAATCCTCCACGAGGGATGAATGGCTCCATCAGCATCCGTATTCTTCCTCTCATACTCCAGTTTTTAGAGAAGAGGAATCCCTGCATCTTCATAGAAACGGGGTTGAGCTTACCGCCATTGAGTAGGTAGCGATTCTGCGAGGCGAGATCACTACGACCACTCTTGAACTTATCCAATCCACTCCTCTTCATCATCTCGGCAACCTCTGGATTAAAGTTGAGAATTAGTGCAGCTGCATCCTCAGTCATATATCCATCTTGCTGTTGGGTCTTAATCTTTCCTCCAGCGCGACTGCTACTCTCCCAAATTTCAACTTCTCTTCCAGCTTGACTCAACCACCATGCACTAGCAAGCCCAGATATTCCACCACCAATGATAATAACTTTATTACTCATTGAGTTCTCTCCGTGATATATTTTTGCGTGGTTTTTTTAGTTCAGATTTCATCTTATCTAAAAGTTCACGGTCAAGTACCCCAAGTCCTTCACCATCTTCTCCTTGATGGCTCTCAACATGCTTTCTTATCTCACTAAATCTTTTCTCAGCTTGTGGGTTATCTTTTAGGCGCGGAACTTTTTTCTTTGCTATATCGTAGGCATCGAAGTTGAGTTCATCCATTCCGAAACCTCGAATTCTGCGTACCGCTTTCATCATTGCACGGTTACGGAAGCGAGTAAGATCCTCAGAAGTTATGCGTTCCAACCCCTCTCTTCGAGCATTAAACTCAGCTGCTTTTTTTATCCCAGCACGATTAAATTCAGGAGAGCTCTCAACTCTATCTAGAGCGTCAGAATCCCACTCCACTCCAGCTAGTTGGGTAGTGATAACCGACTGTACATCTTCTGCGAGTACTACTATTGAGTCTCTTCTTTTAGCCTCTCTCTCTGCAGCCTCTTCCAGAGATGGTTTTACAAACATCACAACCTGTGGTTTACGATCAACTAAAAATTGATCTAACAGCTGATCTGCCGCAGCATCCCATACTAGCTTACGCCCAGGATCATCTTCACTCTCTAGCCGATCTAAAAGTTTTATGTTTACTTCCAATCTTCCCTCATTTCTAGCTACATCTTCCGCGACGGCACGCACCCCCTCACGTAAAAAGGATGGAGTCTCTTCCAGCCGTTGCTGTGCCTCCGCAGTCCAGACAAGGTTTACTTCTCTACTCTCTTGGATATCGTTACGGCTCTCACTAGGGCGTTTAGGCATATTTGAGCCAAAGCGTTTGCTGGAGAGTTCACTTAACACAGTGCTGGTTACCTCAAATAGCCCCTGCTCTATAATATGAGATTCAGCTCGTTTCTTTACCATCTTACGCAGGAAACCAGGAACTCTACTTAGCCTCTGTTCTGCTTCATTGCTCCAGCTAACTACCTGCTGCTTACTGCTATCAAGTGGTTGGATAACAACTACCTGTTCTCCAGGGATAGTTCCTGGTTGATATGCGCACCATGAATCTGTATCCATTAGGTCGCCACCAAGAGCTTTGGGACGAGCACGGCATCCGCCACAGAGAATCTGATATTCACACTCTCCGCACTTCCCTTTTAGAAAAGGGTTTCTGAGCGCAGTAAAGTTTGATATATTATTTGAGTCGTTTAAAGATGGACTATCCCAAATTTCCATAAAAGGTTGTTTCCGAATATTTCCCTCCTCTTCAGAGATATATGGGCATGCAGTAACTCCACCTTCTGGAGTGATACGGCAGTAGTGGGTTCCAGCGATACAGCCACCACCTTCATACCCCTCTGCTCTAGTAATAGTGCTAGCTGGATTATCTTGATATGCGATCCGCTTATAGTGAGGAGCGCAGCGGGCACGAATCATTAGTTCAGGATACTTTTTTTGTGCTGCAAGAATTTTGTTGAGAGCCTCTTCATAGCGTTGCGGAGTGATGTCTGACATCTTCTCTCCTCTTCCAGTACATATTAGAAAGAATATATTTAGGAGATGAGCTCCAACCGATTTGGTGAATGAGATCATACTCTCCAGCTCATCAGCGTTGCCATCAGTTATGGAGAAGTGAATCTGAAATGGGAGTTCATTATTTCGGCAAGCATCCATTCCAGCTAGGGTCTTCTCCCAGCTGCCAGGAGCGCCACGAAATTGGTCATGAAAATTGGGGTCAAGAGAGTCGAGGCTGATTCCAATGCCGAGAACTCCAGCTTCCTTTAGAGATTTAACTCTAGCATCGGTAAGCATAATACCGTTAGTTCCTACGACAATGGCTAGACCGAGAGAGGAGCCGTATGCAGCCAGCTCTTCTAAATCTCTGCGTAGCAGAGGTTCTCCTCCAGTTAGCACAACCATAGTATCATTGCTACGCTCTGCTACACTATCTAATAGTTGCTTGACTTCAGCTGTGGAGAGTTCACCCTCGCCACCATGCTGCAGGGTTTTCGCATCTAGGTAGCAGTGACTACAATTTAGATTGCAGCGTCGAGTTAAATTAATAGCAAGAAGAAAGAGCTCATTCGGAGGGGAGTTTGCTCTTTTAGCGTTATTTTCTGGATTGTAATTGATATTTTTCATGCTTTAATAATGGTGCTAAAAGAGCAGGTTTGACCCTGTTATTGGTACTGATCAGGATTTGATTCACTGTGAAATCCACTTCCCATCTCCCAGGTTGCGCTTGCTTTATCTACTGCGGCATGAGTTACTTTTTCTAGCCCTAGTTCTTGTGCGCAGCGTTCTACTTCAAGAATAACCATTCCTTTCACAAAACCTGGAATCTTATTAATACGTGCTTTGGCTTCATCCTCCCACTCCATAGCAGACTCTTTTTTGCTGGAACCAGCTGCCCATTCGCTATATTTCTCTTCTACTAGCTCTTCTGTAATCTCTTCTCTACTGTTCTTTTTAGCAAATTTCTCTACTCGCTGTTGAGTTAGGTCTCGCATAAATCCCTCTGGAATGCGTTCCATTCTCTTCTTAGCAGATGCACTCCAATTAATGCTGTCTGTTTTAGTATGTTTAAGAGCTTTTTTTCGATCTCTCTCTTCACCTGCTTTTGCTAGATTTGCAAATGGACAGAGGCTTGGCTTCTCTTTACTGGACTGCTCGACCTCATCCTTAGGGTGTTCAATATTGCTATCAGCTTGAGACTTCATCGCCTCTTCCATCATATTGCGAGCTTGCTCTAGCCCAGCCTCGGCAACCTCCAGAGTAATCTCACTTTCAGCACTGTTTTGTGCATACTCTTCGATTCTCTTTTTACTGGAGTCACGCATAAAGCCTTCTGGTACTTGGGCTAATCTTGCGAGGGCGGCAGCACTCCAATTTGAATCTACAAAATAGCTAATATGTGCTAAAGTTACAAGGTTTGATTTTTCACCACGAGCTCTCTTCTCAGCACGCATGCTAAGGTTTCCACGGAGTGATAGATCTTTAACTGACATCAGCAGTTTTGTTGCATCTTCATCCCAGCGCACAATTTCTGCGGTTACTCGCTTCGCATCACTTTCTGGTGTGTGTTTGAGTTCGCCAGCTTCATAAGCTCCAACAATCTCTCCCATAGCCTCTTCAGCATGTCCTGGCATAAGTTGGGCAGTCGCCTCTTCAACTATGCGCTCTGTAATTACGGTGTGCCCCCGTTCTTGCGCATAACGCAGGATCGCCATGCGTGCCATATTTTTCACGAAAGATGGAACTTTATCCATCCTCTTTTCTGCTTCATTAGTCCATGAGGTGGTGCTCTCTGCCACTACATCTATCTCTGGACGATAAGTTTTTTGACTAAGAAGTACAGCACACTCTACATTGCGTAATATCTGTTCACTATTTCCTCCTATATCAAGCTCTGGGTCTGCATGAATTCCGAGTTTGCCTATAACTAACAGCGATGGTTTTGCATTTGCTACGAATCTCTCAACTGCATCATGTGCCTTGCCATCAAGAAGTGTAGTCTCTATCTCTACTTTATACTCTTCTGCAATTGATTGAGCAACATCGAGATGTCCTTGATAAATCTTGGCGAGACCAGAGTCGATAATCTCTTCATGAAGTTTCTCTTGTTCTTTAAACTTAAAGACCTTGCCCGCTTCATCAGATAATACTCCAGCGATGCGATTAAATGCTACATAGTGGTAGTAGGGATCAAATGCGGAGATAACTTTTACTGTGCAACCCCACTCTTGTGCTAAAGAGAATGCGCTTAGAAGTCCACCATAACTTCTATCTGAGCCATCAATAGCAACCACNATAGGGCCTCTACTAAGATCTTTCTCTGGCTCTTTGATGATTAATAGATCAATCTCTGTGCGCCGTGCAACTCTATCTGTGACAGTTCCAAGAGAGCTCCCTTTGATTGCACCAAGACCAAGAGAACCCATTACTAATAGATCATATTTGCCGCTATTGGTTTCACGGGTTAGCTCTCGATAGTTTTTTCCTTCAAGTGGTCTACGCTTAAATTTGATCTCATTCTCATCTGCCAGATTCTCAGCTTGATCTAGGTAAGAGTCAGTGATAATAGATAGTCCTTTAGTGATAAGATCATCATGCACATCGCGTTGCCGTTCTAGCTCCTCCTCTTCACGAAACTGTTCGGGGAGTCCACCCTCCATCTGGCGAAAACGAATATCATGCAGTTTAGCTGCGTAGACATGAGTTCCTGTAACTGCGGCACTATAGTGAGAAGCGATACGAAATGCCTCAATAGTCCCTCTATTAGAGTGGTCAGATGAGTCTACTGCCAGCAGTATCTTCTGATAAGTTGGAAGTGGCTCTGGTGCCGCTTCTGGCTCTATACGAACTACATTTTCACCCTGCATATATCTCTCCAATACTCAATGAGTAGTAATAAATTAATAATTCATCTAACCACTTATACATTAATGTAACCAGCAGTTAATATGGTTAACTTAATAGTTACTAGAGTAAATACCAAATCACAATAGTGGCAACCACTACCATATTAATAGCCCCTCCTGTTAGAACCATACGGTCAAACAGAGTGAGGGTTTCAGGTAAAAAATTTTTCATTATTATTTCATTTGAATATCAACAGTAACTGTATCGCCACCCTTGATAGTTGCTTTGCCTTTTCCCGGTTTTAAAAAGCCGTTGAATGCTTTAACTTTATATTTTCCAGCAGGAATGTTATCGATAGTATATTTTCCATCAGCATCAACTACTGCATAGTATGGACTTTTAGCAACAAATACGAAGCCGTGCATAAAGTCGTGAGCATCACACTCTACCTTCATAGCAAAACCTTTTTTAAGTTTAACAGTTTTGGTTACTTTACTTCCTTGGTCAGGTTGACTTACATTAGCAACAGTTTTTTTAGGACCTTTAATTGACCCAGTAAAAAGCTCATAAGTGTGAAGATTATGAAGTACAGGGTCAGAGTTGATTGCAGTCAACTTACCGCCATTCTGCATAATAGAGAGGAATGGAGTGAATTCACACCCTTTCTGGTCAAGGGTAATATCTGCTGGAGTCTCCCCCCACGCTTTACCAGACTTTACTTTGGTTAGGTATACGATAGTATTTAGGAGTGCTTTTCCATTGGTTTTAACATAGTCGATGATGCGTTGGTCACTGCCGCATACAGAATTATCTTTTTTAATGTCATATACTTTATGGGCAGACTTTGGAGCAGCTTTTTTAAGAGTTACAGTGCCTGTAATAGTGCCACCATTAGTAACATCAACTACTTTATAAGCAGCGATGGAGTTTAGTGGTGAGAGAGCAGCAGCTGTAAGAGCTATAGCTGAGATGGTTTTAAGTAAGTTTGTCGGTGTCTTCANGTTGGTTTTGCTCCTGATTTTACGGTTAAAAAATTATTTAAGAATTGGTTGGAAAATATATGTAACTACGCATCTTGGTATATCTCCTCTAGCATCTCTATTACAAAACGGCGACCAGCACTGCTGTCAATAGAGTTTAGGAGAGGAATTAGGTGTTTGGTGCTAATGGTAGAATCTACGATGCGCAGTGCTCTGCCCATATGCCGCGCTTGTGCACCTGCTCCTGCGAATCCGGCATCTATTATTTTCTGAATCATATCTTCGCTACTATTGTCACTACCTGCTTGATTGTGATCAGGAGATTCACTTTTAGAGTTGTGTTGGAGAAGGGTGGTTATTCCATCTGCGGCAAAAGTTCTGACAGATGGCTGCTCATCTTCCAGAGCGTTGCTAATGCGAGATAGAATCTCGGCATTGTTAATTTCATGGGTTACCATATGTCCCTCTGTAATAGAGTCAAGTTTACTAGTTGCAACGGTAACGAGAGCTTTAATTGCTTCCATACGAACTATAGTCTCTTCATCATTTAGATGCTCTAGTAGCGTTGGAATAGCCGAGCGGTTCTCCATAGCCCCTAGTGCGCGAATGGATGCCATCCTAGTATCTCCATCACTAAATTGCAACTGTGAGATTAGAGTTCCTATAACGCTATGCAGTTTACTGTTTGCAGGATCTTTGCGTGCAATTTCTGCAAGAGCCTCAGCCGCTAGACGGCGTAGCTCATGATCTTCATCGCTTAGAGCTAGGCGGAGTTCATCAATTGCTAATGCAGATTGGTAGCGCCCTAGAGTAGAGGCAGCCAGACGACGAATATCAGTGGTTATATCTTTGTTCTTGAAGCGGTGGTCACGCCTATCCGCGTTATCTCTATTTGTGTCAAGAATACCTAAAAATTCACGCGTCTCATCATCGTGCTCTATCTCAATCTCATCTTCACTATTTTCATCTTCATGAAAACGAAGCGCTGATTCAACATTATCCATAGCTATAGCGTCTAAGGTAGATGTACTCTCTCTTATCTCTTCATCATCTACTGGGTGAGATTCTGGTAGTGGAGTATCTTGTTCTGGGGTACTGTTATGATCTTTGTTAAAAGATACATTTTGGCTTTGAGTTTTAACTTCGCTATCAGTTTCAGTGCTGTTAGGTTCGTCACCATTTTTCACATCTTCACGCTCAAGGTCTATCTCTCCATGTAGCGCATCTATTATCACCTCAATAGGGCGAGGAGATCTATTTGCATTATCTGTTGCGCTATATCTCTCTTCACATCCCATTAATGAGATTAAAGCGGCGTGACGAATTGACTGCTCAGGATCACTTAGAGTTTGAGTAAGAGCTGCGACGCTATCTTCTCCAACCGTTTCTACCATTGAGAGGCTAAGAGCAGCCTGTCTGCGAATTGCATTTTCTCTGCTGTCATCATCTAAAAGTTCAATTAATTGTCTCTCTGCACCATTACGGTTTAGTTTAGAGAAGAGGCGGGTGGCAGCAATAGATGACTCTATATCACGATCTCCGATTAACTCAATCGTGCGCTCAACACTTTCATCACTCAATTTATCTCTTAATACTGCTGTCTCTAGGTTGGCTAAAGTATTTAGTGAAGTTGAGCGAACAAGTGCACTTTCATCATTAAGTAGGTTACTAAAGAGATCTATAGACTCTTGTGTAGGTTTTTTCATCTCACCTAAAGTGGTAACTGCTGCAGCAGCTGCACTTCTCACTTCATCACTTGAGTCTTTAATTAAGAGAGCGATGGCTGGGAGGTATCGTTTTGCATCTTGCTGTTGAAGTGCTTGAATAACATGAACTCGCACATCTTTATGGTTGTCTCTTAGAGCTCTTCCCAAGATCGCAATAGCCTGTTTGGCGGCATCAGAGTTAACATCCCCTAGAGCTGTTGCGGCACGGCGCTGCTTGCGAGGATCGCTACTATCGTTTAAAATTTTAGCTAAAATTTCTACGCTACTCTCAGTTCCAATTTCGGCAAGAGAGGTTAGGATGTTTGGTTCAATATCTTCGCCCTCTACGCTATGCATAAGGCGTTCTAGTGGTTCTACCGCACTTTCTGCTCTCAGTTTGCCTAGCGATTTTACAGCTGCAAGCTGTACATCCCACCATAGATCCCAGCCATCCTCAATATACCCAATATCATCGTCGCGATTTTCCATAACCCTAATTAGTCCAGAGACCGCATCTGTATCACCTAGCTCTCCTAGAGCACTTGCGATTGCAGTTTTAATCTCTCCATCAGGATCTTTCTCTAATGACTCAAGAAGAGATTTGGTTATTGCGGAATTAGTTCCTCTATTTCTAAGCTTTCCTAAGGTGGTCGCTGCATCGACACAGACATCAATATCTTGATCTCGTAGATAGGGTAGAATCTTGTTGGCTATATTTGTAGTGTCAGTTGGCTGGGTTAGTTTACCAAGTGCTTGAGTTACATAGCAGCGGTCAGCCTCATCTCCTCTTTCTAAAAGAGATGTTAGTGCGTTAATGGTCTGTTCTAAGCTCATTTTCTATTTTTCCGTATCTATTATATATTTAGTTTTATCAATCTATTCACCTATGCACAAGATGTGCCATATAGTATAACATATTGATTTATATAAATAATAGACCTGNATTTGGTCTGGTTATACTTAAATATTGAACGATTCGTTCAGTTACTATAACATCTATTTAATAAAGATGAACTAATTGTTCAATTTTTCTTTAAGTGGTAGTTGTAGCGCTCTATGTTGAGTTGAACGAATCGTTCATATATTATCCTAACATATTGGTAATAAATGATTTAATGTTTTTATAACTATTGGTGGCACAAAAAGTGCAAAGAGTCATACTTTAACTTTTAGGGTGCTTTTTAGGATATTTTTAACATTTCCCCCTTAAACTTTTTATAGAGTCATAAGCTAATGAGTAAAGAGAAGCAGAGTAAAAAAGATAGCAGTGCCAGAGTAAGTTGGGGCCCTAAACTGTTTTTAACAGTAACTGGGGGAGTGCTACTGTTTTTCTGGTGGTTGTTGATCTACTCTGGTGGCGTAGTGCTTCACCACTAAGAAGAGGTTGTGTGACTAAGGGGTGTGGGTTAATCCCATTATAGGTAATCAATATAGGTGATTTAGATGAAGACAGGTATAACATTTATTTTGGCTTTAGGGGCCGCATTTTTTCTATTCTATGGAATGGATCACGCGATTATGGGGATGCAGGGNCTCCCACTAAATCTTGATCTATCTCCTGCGCAGTAGAAACANCTACTAATTATTATAGATCAGAATATGAGAGCACAAAATATGAGAGAGCAGAGTAGAAAAGAGCTGGCAGTTAAACCAAACTCAATTAGATACTTTAGATTTTTACAGTTTTTACTACTATCGCTATTAACTCTCGGACTATTTGCTGGGGAGTTTGCACTTGCCTCTGAAGTTGTAGTGGATACTGTAGCTGAATTGGCTCCTGCTCCACAACCAGAGAGAGGAGATTATCCAAATATAGGGGCAAGTAGTCGAGCGATAGTTTGGGTTATTGC
>JGI26259J51720_1000758_pt1 | contig 11673 bp, 10 predicted proteins | sample SaaInlV_100m_DNA_5_FD_51720 | JGI IMG/M metagenome (IMG submission 51720) | reverse complement strand
CTTTTCAAATTTAATTTCTAAATTACGCTTCATTAATCCTAGAAAATTACGATATGCGTTAATTTTTTCTTCACTGCCGACCGTGGCAACTGAGTCTTCAAAATCAATAATAGTTGTTAATGCTGACTCCAAAATTACATCTTTAATGCCTTGGGTTTCTGGATTAATCACAAGCTCAATATGTAAATTATGATGCTGGATTAAAATACTTTGGTCAGTGCTGCCCACAAAACTTTGTGAATTTTTTAGCGGCGTTGTGCGGCCATTCTCTAATGTAAATATTGGAGCTGATTGAGTGTTAATTGCAACAACTTGAGCATAAGATCCATCCGCTAACGGTGCAGCCTCATCTAAAAAAGTATTTGCCCAATCAATTACTTTAGTGGCGCGCTTAGAACCTTGGATTTCTCTATCGATAATATCACTACCGTATAAGGCATCATACAAGCTTCCCCAACGCGCATTAAGCGCGTTAAGGGCGAATCGTGCACTAGAAATAGGCACTACCAATTGAGGACCTGCAATGCTGGAGATCTCATCATCCACTTGATCTAATTCAAGCTTAAATGGGGCTGGCTTGGGTAGTAAATAGCCAATATCTTGTAAAAGTTTTTTATAGGTATTTAAATCAAATGCTCCTATACTTTCCTGATGCCATTGATCAATTTGAGATTGCATTTTGTCACGCTGCAGTAATAAATCTTGATTTTGTTGCGCTAGTTCGGAAACAATGGTTAATAATTTAGGGAAAAATTCATCCGCCTTGATGTTTAAACCTGGGGAAACCTCCTGTTCTATAAATTGATATAGACTGCGATTAACTTGAAAACCTGATATATTTTGATACCCATCCTCTAACATGATACTAACTCCTTAACAACAATAATGCCATCTTGATCGGCATATAAATAATCTCCAGGGATAAAATTTACTCCAGAAAAACATAGAGTAAGACCAACCTCTCCCAAACCCTTCTTAATACTTTTTAATGGGTGCGTACCTAGTGCACGCACGCCAATTGGCATCTCATTAATCATCTCAGAATCTCTGATCAAACCATAAATAATTACCCCAGACCAATTATTCTTAACTGCTTTAGCAGCCAGCTGATCTCCCAACATAGCGCAACGCTTTGAGCCGCCAGCATCCACCACCAAAACTCGACCTTGGCCATTTGTATCAAGCACCTCTCTAACAAGGGAGTTATCCTCAAAACACTTAATAGTATGAATGGCGCCAAAAAAATCTACCTCAGCGCCATAACAATTATAAGTTGGCTCTACGTACTGTACATTAGGGTGTAGTTGGTCTGATATATCGCTAGTTTTTTGCATAAGAGCTAAGCCGATTGTGAATAAATTTGCGACATTCGATACCGCTGTCGATAAGGATAATAATTATTAATATTACCTTGTTTGATATTGTCTTGTACTGACTTCCAGTAATCAGCGCTCAATAGTTTTTCATAAGATTTTGAGAAAATTTTCTTACTGTCATTTTGACTAAACATAAACAACTTGAATTCTTCTGGAAAAACATCATCTGGGCCTACGTAATACCAAGGTTCAGCAGCCATCTCATCCTCTTCATGTCTGGCTTCTGGAATCTTTCTAAATACAGGCNGATCCATGGTGGTAATCTCATCATAATCATAAAATACAACTCGCTTTTGACGAGTTACACCAAAATTCTTAGTCAGCATATCACCTGGAAAGATATCAGCATTAATTAGCTCGTCAATAGCTCTACCATAGTCATTAACAATATGCTTTAGATCATCCTTGTTTTGCGTATCTTTAATGTACAAATCAAGCGGAATCATTTTATTTTCCATGTATAAATGTTTGATAATCAATAAATNGCCCTCGATGGTAACACTGGAGCCGACTTTATTTTTTAACTCTTTAATCAGTTCTTCATCTAAATCACGAATTGGAAATGCAACATTGGAAAACTCCCATGTATCTGCCAGGCGACCTACTTTACGATGATTTTTGACGTAAAAATACTTATCCTTAACCTGTTGTTTAGTAGCNGTTTTTGGTGGAGCAAAGTTATCGTTAATTACCTTGAAAACATAAGGAAACATAGGAAATGTAAAAACAGTCATCACCATGCCTTTAATACCTGGGGCAATAATAAGCTTTTCACCAGTACTACGTGAATACTTTAAAAATCTTCGATATAATAAAGTTTTTCCATGCTTATGAAGTCCAATAGAACTATAGAGCTCAGCTTTGGTTTTACCTGGAAGAATGGCTTTTAAAAAATCAACAACCGCCGCAGGATAGTCAGTATCAACAAAGAAATATGATCTGGAAAAGCTAAAAACAATCGAAATGTTATCAACATCAGTCAGAAGCACATCGACATGTATCCCCGTTTTTTCATCATTTAACAAGGCGATTAAAACCGGGCAAACCAGATTGTTTTTTAATACAACCTGGCCTACAATATAGGCAGCCTTTCTCCTGAAAAAAGTACTTTTAACCAGTTGTAATTCAAAACTTTCATCTTCAGATAAATCTAACTGCTTAACAAATTGCTCTTTTAAACGTAGCACATCACGCGCCAAATCTTGATAAGATGTTGTGAAGTTCAACTCAGTAAGAACCCCTTGCAGGGTTTGTTCTAGCTGATCAGTTTTAATATAATGGCTATCAATAACTGGATCATCCATATCAATAAACGTAGTTGATATGGATGGCTTAACAAAGATAAAGTTATTGTTATAAAAGCGCTTATCAAACAATAGACAGAACACTGAATTGTAAAACGTTTCAGCCAGTTCTGGTTGCTTGTAATTTGACGTTAGATTGATATAAGCAAGCTTGGTATTAATCCAAACTTGTTCATCAAACATGTCAGTAATTAGCTCTTTTTTAAGTTCGAGACAGAATTTCTTAACCTGCTTATCATAAAAATAAAGGCGCGCCTTATAATCATCCAGTAATTGTTGCCATTCACAATAATCAAATCGAGATTTAGCTTGCACAGAGGCCTGTTGAAAAACACAATAATGCTTCTCAAAACCTGCCAATATTTTTCTGGAAGTAGACTCAGGTAGACTGCTTGGTTGAGTTCTCATTTCCATCATATTACTTCATAAAGTCGTTAGCTTATACATAGTATAAACCAACTGCCTTTATAAAAAAATATCAAGATTTAGAATTGCTCTTCCTCAGTCGAACCAGTCAATGCAGTTACTGAAGATGCACCACCCTGAATAACAGTTGTTACATCATCAAAGTAACCTGCACCCACTTCTTGCTGGTGCGCTACAAAAGTATAGCCTTTTTCAGCTGCTGCAAATTCTGGCTCTTGCACCTTCTCTACGTAATGCTTCATACCTTCACCTTGAGCATATTCATGCGCTAAGTCAAACATGTTGTACCACATGTTATGAATACCCGCTAAGGTAATGAACTGATACTTGTAGCCCATTGCTGCAATATCCTCTTGGAAAGAAGCGATTTGAGAATCGGTTAAGTTTTTCTTCCAATTGAACGATGGTGAACAGTTGTAAGACAATATCTGATTTGGATTTTCAGCTAAAACTGCTTCTGCAAACTCTCTTGCAAAACCTAAATCAGGCTTGCCAGTTTCGCACCAAACTAAGTCTGCATATGGTGCATAAGAAACACCACGAGAAATCGCTTGATCAAGTCCATTTTTAACAACGTAGAAACCTTCTGGTGTACGCTCTCCAGTAACAAATGGCTCATCAATTGGATCTACATCTGAAGTGATTAATGTTGCTGCTTCTGCATCTGTACGTGCTAGTAGTACTGTTGGTACGCCCATCACATCAGAGGCTAATCTTGCAGCATTTAATTTTTGAATTGCATCTTGAGTTGGCACTAATACCTTACCACCCATGTGGCCACATTTCTTAACAGAAGCCAATTGATCCTCAAAATGCACGCCTGCTGCACCAGCAGTAATCATATTCTTCATTAATTCATAAGCGTTTAATACACCGCCAAAACCAGCTTCAGCATCTGCAACGATTGGTAAGAAATGATCAACATATCCCTTATCTCCAGCATTAATACCTTTAGCATGCTGAATCTCATCTGCACGTTTAAATGTGTTATTGATACGACGAACCATCGTTGGCACTGAATCATAAGCATACAAAGATTGGTCTGGATACATAGTCTCTGATGTATTACCATCAGCAGCTACTTGCCAACCTGATAAATAAATAGCTTCAATACCTGCTTTAGCTTGCTGCATTGCTTGTCCAGCAGTAATAGCACCCATACAGTTAACGTAACCTTTTTTAGAGCTACCGTTAATTAGGTCCATAATTGATCAGCACCATCTTTAGCATGTGTGTGCTCAATTTGCTTAGATCCACGTAGTCGTACAACATCTTCAGCGCTATAGTCACGCTTTACATCTTTCCAGCGTGAGTTTTCAGCCCAGTCTTTTTCTAATGCTTGAATTTGTTCTTGTCTATTCATTGTATTTCTCCTCATATGGATTATTAATTAATTACTTTACTTACTTGGTGTGAATAATGATACTTATTTTTTTATGTTTTTTCATAATATAATATATCTATTTCACAATATGAATAAATAGACTAGTTTTTATAAATATTTCGCCATATAAAAAAATTATTCCGTAATATAACGTGAAATTCTATAATGCGAAAAAAAATTATGTCAACAGACTTAACTAGTTCAGAAAAAAAGGTAACAGCAATTGAGAAGAGCTTAATCATTCTATCCATTTTTTCTATGGAAAGACCTTCCTTAAGTCTAAAAGAAATTTGCGATCAAGTAGGTTTTAATGCATCAACCACTTACCGGATTTTGCACACCTTATCAGAATACGGCTACGTTATTAGAACGGTGGACAAGAACTATTGCATTGGNACAACACCCTTATCTTTAAGCGCCATCTATCAAAAAACAAATCAGCTCACTCAAATTAGCCCTTTGGTTGATCATATTAGAGATATATGTAATGAAACTGCCTCTTTTTACATTCAACAAGACAACGAAAGGATTTGTCTGTATCGCGCGCATTCTCGCGATATGATCAGACACAATATCGATGTTGGAACTCAATTAGAACTTAATCGAGGTGCTTCTGGCAGGGTGATATTAGCCTACGGTAGACGCCTTCAAGATAAAAGTGGGTTTTTTAAAAATATTCGTGACAAAGGCTACTATCTTTCAATAAATGAGCACAATGCTGCTTTATTTTCTATTTCAAAGCCAATTTTGTCTGAAAGCGGTCAATTTATTGGTGCGCTGACTATTTCTGGCCCTATTAGTCGTTTTAACGAGGAAAGAAAACAGGGTTTTTTAGATTTATTAACGAAACAAATTAATCAAATCAAAATTCCTTAGAAAATTTTAGAGATATTCAACACTTAAAATTTCATAAACAATATCGCCTCTCGGGGCTTTAACTGTCACTTCATCGCCTTCTTCATTACCCATGAGGGCACTAGCAATAGGTGAGTGACAAGAGATTTTATTCCGATCAATATCAGCCTCATCTTCGCCCACTATTTGATAAGTAATCTCACTATCGTCTTCGATATTTAATAGGCATACGGTAGTACCAAATACACAACGACCGTTTTGATTGAGCTTAGTAACATCAATCACCTGCATGCGAGAAAGTTTAGATTCAACTTCTTTAATTCGCCCCTCAATAAAACCTTGCTCTTCTTTTGCGGCGTGATACTCGGCATTTTCTTTTAAATCTCCATGGGCACGTGCAGTTGCAATTTCCTCAACAATTCGTGGACGCTCAATATCTTTAAGATTTAAAAGTTCAGCTTCCAGTGCTTTTGCACCATCGACTGTCATTGGGATACTATCCATGCCAATTACTCCTTAACTATTTAGAGATTGTACAGTTCTTACCGTAATCTCTTCTTGCGTTTTCAATCCATCAAGCATGGCGAATGCCGCTGCAACGGTTGTGGTGAATGGCACTTTATGTACTAATGCTTGACAGCGAATAGCGGCCGCATCTTCAACACCTTGGGTATCTTCGGTGGAGTTGATAATTAAATCAATAGCATCGTTTTTAATCATATCAACAATATGTGGAGATCCTTCGGAAACCTTGTTAACCATTTCACAATCCAAACCAGCATCGATTAATGTGTCTCGATTACTACGAGTGGCCACTAATTTAAACCCCTGTTGAGATAATTTTTCACCCAGACCAACCAAATCATCACGATCCAGTCGTCGAAGACTAACAAAAACAGTGCCATTTTCAGGCGCTCGCGACCCTGCTGCTAATTGTGCTTTATCAAAAGCAGAGGCAAAATCATCGCCAATGCCCATAACTTCGCCAGTTGAGCGCATTTCTGGTCCTAAAATTGGATCAACACCCAAGAATTTATTAAATGGGAACACCGCCTCTTTGACNCTGTAATGCTTAGGAATGATTTCTTGTGTAAAGTTAAGACTCTTAAGTGTTTGACCNGACATAACCCTTGCAGCAATATTAGCCAGTGGCGCNCTAATCGCTTTAGAAACAAAGGGCACAGTACGTGAGGCACGAGGATTAACTTCAATCACGTAAATTTCACCGTCTTGATAAGCCAACTGAGTATTCATTAAGCCGACAACATTTAGTGCTTTAGCCATCGCCACAACTTGTGCGCGCATCTTATCTAGAACATCAGCTTCTAAAGAATATGGTGGCAATGAACAGGCTGAATCTCCCGAATGAATACCCGCTTGCTCAATGTGTTGCATAATGCCGCCAATCACCACATCCTCACCATCAGAAATAACATCAATATCCACTTCAATTGCATGATCTAAAAACGAATCTAATAAGACGGGAGAATCATTTGAAACTTGTACTGCTGTATGCATATAGTGATCTAATGAGTCTTTATCGTAGACAATTTCCATAGCCCGACCACCTAACACATATGATGGACGCACAACTAATGGAAAACCAATAGCATCAGCGATATCTTGCGCCTGTTCAAGTGAGCGCGCTGTTCCATTTAGAGGTTGTTTTAAGTCTAGCTCTTGAAGCAAGGCAGAAAAACGCTCTCGATCTTCAGCTAAGTCAATTGCATCTGGGCTTGTGCCAATAATTGTTGCACCACTTTTCTCTAAAGCTTCTGCTAACTTAAGTGGTGTTTGACCGCCATAATGCACAATAATACCATCTGGATTTTCAATATCCACCACTGCAAGAACATCTTCCAAAGTGAGTGGTTCAAAATAAAGACGATCAGAAATGTCATAATCAGTTGAAACTGTCTCAGGGTTACAATTCACCATGATTGTCTCAAAACCATCTTCACGTAGCGCCAAAGAGGCGTGCACACAGCAATAATCAAATTCGATACCTTGACCAATTCGATTTGGACCGCCACCTAAAATCATGATTTTTTTCTTATCGGTAGGATTTGCCTCACACTGTTGCTGGTAAGTTGAATATAAATAAGCGGTTTGTGTATCAAATTCAGCGGCACAACTATCAACACGCTTAAAAACTGGCTTAATATTGAGCGCTTTACGGCGCTCACGCACAGAAGACTCGTTACAATTTAGTAGTTGTCCAAGTCGCGCATCCGAGAAACCCTTACGCTTTAGAGCGAACATATCATCTGCTGAAATATCCGTAAGGCTGGTGGCATTAATTTGCATTTCACTTGATACAATATCTTCAATTTGCGCCAAGAACCAAGGATCTACTTTAGATAAGTCAAACACCTCTTCTAAACTCATGCCTAGTCTAAAGGCATCAGCCAAATAAAAGATACGTTCACCGCGCGCAGTAATACATTCTGAACGAATTTTATTACGCGCATCATCTGCATTTAAATCCACAATCGGATCCAATCCAACCTTGTCTGTCTCAAGACCTCTTAAAGCTTTTTGCAATGACTCTTGGAAGGTTGAGCCCATGGCCATTACTTCACCCACTGATTTCATTTGCGTAGTTAGGCGATCATCCGCTTTCGGAAATTTTTCAAAAGCAAAGCGTGGAATTTTTGTAACTACATAATCAATACTTGGCTCAAATGAAGCAGGTGTTTTTCCGCCAGTAATATCATTATCAAGCTCATCAAGTGTATAGCCTACTGCCAATTTTGCTGCTACCTTAGCAATCGGAAATCCAGTTGCTTTTGAGGCCAGTGCTGATGAGCGCGAAACACGTGGATTCATTTCAATAATGGTTAAACGACCATTTTCAGGATTAAGAGCAAACTGCACGTTTGATCCGCCTGTGTCCACTCCAATTTCACGTAATACTGCTAAAGAAGCGTTACGCATCACCTGATATTCTTTATCCGTTAAAGTTTGAGCCGGCGCAACAGTAATAGAGTCCCCCGTATGCACGCCCATTGGATCAAAGTTCTCAATAGAACAAATAATAATACAATTATCTTTAGTGTCTCGTACCACCTCCATTTCAAATTCTTTCCAGCCTAAGATTGACTCTTCAACTAAAAGTTCATTGGTTGGCGAAAGATCCAGTCCGCGTTCACAAATTTCAACAAATTCATCTTTATTAAAAGCAATACCGCCACCCGATCCACCCATGGTGAATGATGGACGAATAACTGTTGGATAGCCTACTGTCTCTTGAATAACAAAAGCCTCTTCCAGCGTATGGGCGACTGCCGCTTTTGGCATATCTAGGCCAATTTTAAGCATAGCCTCACGGAATAAATCACGATCTTCAGCTTTATCAATCGCCTCTTTTTTGGCACCAATCATCTCAACACCGTGCTTTTCTAATACGCCATGACGCTCTAAATCGAGCGCACAATTAAGTGCTGTTTGCCCACCCATGGTTGGCAATAGCGCATCAGGCTTTTCGGTTTCAATAATCTTTTCAACTGTACGCCATTCGATAGGCTCAATATAAGTTGCATCCGCCATTTGCGGATCAGTCATAATGGTAGCTGGGTTGGAGTTAACTAGAATAACTCGGTAACCCTCTTCTCTTAGAGCTTTACAGGCTTGTGCGCCAGAATAGTCAAACTCACAGGCCTGCCCAATAACAATGGGTCCGGCACCAATAATTAAAATACTTTTTAGGTCTTGTCTTTTTGGCATACTTCTCTAGATATTAATTCTTTTTTTAAAATTCGTCTTCTTCAACTGGCAAATTGCCGTCAAAAATATCAAACTTACGTTTTTGTAAATAAGAAGACCTCATGGCGATATAAGGATCGTCTGACTGATCTAATAAATCAGTTGCAGGCAGTAATTCAACCCTTTTATCAATAATGTTCATAGCGCTAGCACTAATAGAGCCTACATCATCCATCTCATTAACCAGATTTGCATCTGAAGTGAGGTCAACATATAAACCTGCACCATCTCTAAGAGTGGATGGCCCCATCAAAGGTAGCATAATATAAGGACCATTATCCACACCCCAAACAGCAAGCGTCTGTCCAAAATCTTCATTCTCAGTAGTTAAACTCATGTCAGTGGCAACATCAAATAACCCGTACAAACCAATGGTAGAGTTCACTACAACACGACCTAATGTAATGGCACCTTGCTCTATTTTAAATTGCAAAATTTGATTAGCCAGTGTTGACACATCACGTAAATTACCAAAAAAATGACTCACTCTGTTTTGTAAGAAATCCGGCGTATGGTCTTTATAAGCACGAGAAACTGGCTCTAATAAATTATCATCAACAGTTTCATTAAATTCATAGACCACTCTATTAACTTCCTCAAATGGGTCCACTTCCTCCGCCATTAGAATTGTGCTAAACATCAATAGTATCAAACTTACTAATAATTGTTTCATGAGTCCATCTCCTGAATAAATGTATCAAATAATCCACTTACGTCGTGTGGCCCAGGAGATGCCTCTGGATGCCCCTGGAAACTAAATGCTTTCTTATCCGCCACTCTAACACCTTGAATGGTGTCGTCAAATAATGAACGGTGAGTTACTTTTAAATGGCTCGGCATACTTTCTTCTGCTACTGCAAATCCATGATTCTGCGACGTAATCATAACCTGTTTAGACTCTAAATCTTGTACAGGATGGTTAGCACCATGATGACCAAACTTCATTTTTTCTGTCTTCGCACCACTTGCCAAGGCTAGTAGCTGATGCCCTAGACAAATACCAAAAATTGGCATATTTTTCTCTAGTAGTGCTTCAATATTGGCAATTGCATAATCGCATGGCTCAGGATCGCCCGGTCCATTGGATAAAAACACACCATCTGGATTCATTGCCAATACATCAGAAACTGGTGTTTGTGCATTAACCACTGTTAGATTGCAGCCACGATCTACTAACATTCTTAAGATGTTAGTTTTAACACCGTAATCATAAACCACTACTTTAAATTTAGAATTGAGTTCTGCAAATTCACCCGTTTCCAGAAAGTAAGAGCCCTTGTTGAATTGATACTGCTTAGTAGTTGAAACTACTTTAGCCAAATCTACATTCTTCAATCCAGCAAAAGACTGCGCTTTTTCAATAGCTTGTGCTTCATCAATATTATCACCGGCAACAATACAACCTTTAAGGGAGCCTTTCTCACGCAAATGACGTGTTAAAGCGCGTGTATCAATATCGCTAATGGCCACAATATTATTACTTTGCAAGTATTCATCTAATGGCATGGTGTTGCGCCAATTACTATGTAGAAGTGGCAGGTCACGAATGATTAGTCCAGCCGCATAAACTTTAGAAGACTCTTCATCAACTTCATTTGTACCAGTATTACCGATATGAGGATAAGTGAGCGCAACAATTTGTTGGGTATAAGAGGGGTCGGTCAGAATTTCTTGATAACCCGTCATTGAAGTGTTAAACACCACTTCACCTAATGTTTCTCCGGCACTGCCAATTGATTTTCCGTAAAAAATCTGACCATCTTCTAATGCTAATAAGGCAACTTGTGACACCGGATACTCCTGAATGAAAAACTTCGGGAATTTTACCATATTGTCTTAACCTTCTGAAAGGCAAATATACAAATACAAGGGGTATAATTAATCACAAATCAAATAATGAAAAAAGAACAGTATTATGGAAATTACAGTAGACAATATTAAGTGTGGTGGTTGCGCCGGATCTATTACCAAAAAATTAACCGCCACCTTTGGCACGGACAAAATTAACGTAAATATCGAGAAAGGTATAATTAACATTAATCTTGACAACTCTAAAAAAGACGAGCTGTCCAAAGTATTGCTAGATTTGGGTTACCCGGAAATAGACTCAGTACATGGCTTTGACTCGGCCAAAGCCAAAGCAAAATCTTTTGTTTCTTGTGCAATTGGAAAAATGGATCAATGATTGTAACTGTTAATGGTCAAGCGTTAAAGATAGATAATTCAGCCACAGCTAAAGATCTAATTAGTCAATTGAATTTTCAAGATCAGCGTATTGCCTTAGAGGTAAACGAATCCATTATTCCAAAATCTGAACATTCAGAATTTGAATTAAACGAGAATGATCAAATTGAAATTATTAAAGCTGTTGGTGGTGGTTAAACAAACCAAGCTTTTGGCATTTCATCAACGCCCAAAGGCTTAACACTAAGACTTTGGGTAACGCCAGCATTTAATTTAACTTCAACTTGTACACTTTCTTGCTCACGGCCTTGGGAATAACGTGCCAAAACTTGTGCAGCAACCTTTAGATCTTCCTGGTTGGGTTCACCATCAATTAAGG
>JGI26259J51720_1000749_pt1 | contig 11718 bp, 10 predicted proteins | sample SaaInlV_100m_DNA_5_FD_51720 | JGI IMG/M metagenome (IMG submission 51720) | reverse complement strand
AGAGAGCACGGCATTATCATTGGTCCAGCTACGGCTGAGCAAATCAAAGAAGAAGTTGGCTCTGCCTTTAAAACGACGGTGGTAAAAAAGATCGAATTCAGAGGTCGTGATGTTGCTAAAGGAATTCCTGTTAGCTTTGAGATTACCAATACTGAAATTCTTGAAGCTTTACAAGAGCCCCTTAAAACCATCGTTAGCTCTGTTAGAACAGCATTAGAAAAGACTCCACCGGAGCTCAGCTCAGATATTGCTGAAAACGGCCTGGTGCTAACTGGTGGTGGCGCACTATTAGACGGACTTGATAAATTAATCAATCAAGAGACCAACCTACCAGTACGCATTGCCGATGATCCATTAACTTGTGTTGCTCGTGGCGGTGGTGTAGCACTTGATATGATCAGTAAACACAACATGGGATTTTTGGCAGCTGAGTAAAGCAACCATCACTCAATCAGGCTAGGGGAAAATGCACTTTCTTAAAATTTTTACCCCGATTGTTATCGCTATTTTTTTGATTATTTTTGATTATAAGTACGCTTATCTGAATAATTTAAGACACAGTGTTGCCACACTAATCTCACCTGTTTATATTGTAGTTAGCCTACCCGAGAAGCTCTATAACTGGATTAATGAACAAGGCACTTCGAAAGATCAACTCTTACGTGATAATCAAAATCTTGCTAATGAATTGTTAAAACTTAAAGTTAAGCTACAACAAACAGATGCATTGACTTTAGAAAACAAAAAGCTTAACACATTGCTAGAATCTAGCTACACCTTGCAGCAAGCCAAATTTACCACTGCTCGCATTGAAAATGTTACCCGGTCTCGGTTAAAAAAACAAATTGTCATTAACAAGGGAAGCAATGATAATCTTAAAATTGGCCAGGTGGCGCTCGGTGCAAAAGGTGTACTAGGTCAGATTACACAAATCACACCAACTAACGCAAGCATTCTAATTACCAGCGACCCGACGCAATACATTCCTATTAAAAATGTTCGCAATGGCATTCAAGGCGTTAGTCAAGGTGTGGCCGAAAACAAACACCAGCTTTTTGTTAAATTCATTGAGTCTGAATCAGATGTTATGGTTGACGATATGTTTGTCAGTAGCGCTTTAGGTTCTAAATTCCCAAATGGCTACCCTGTAGGACGAGTTACCCATGTAGAGCAGCGTAAAAATGAACCTTTCATGTATATTGTACTTGAACCCATGCAACAAATTTACGATGCAGAATTTGTTGTCATCTTGGATGATTTATGAATATTCAACGCCCTTATCTTTTTTTATTCAAAATAACCTTATTTGCACTCATCCTAAGTGCACTACCGCTTCACGAAACCATTCTAGACAGCTCGCCTTTTTGGATGTTGCTACTCTACACTTACTACCTGATTCATTTTCCAGTTAAAGGGAGTTTGTTTATCGCTCTAATATTGGGTGTATTGCTAGATATTTTACAAGGAGATATCTTAGGGCAAAATGCCTTGGCACTCATTGTGGCCAGCATCTTTATTAACAATGTTAAGCAGTCTTTTTATGTCTCTAACCTTAGCACTCAGCAAGTTTATGTATTTTTATCCAGTAGTATTTATTTGGCATTTTTCTTTCTCACCTATTCACTAATTCACGGCCTCACTGGTAATTATTATTTACTCTTAGCACCATTAACCAGCGCCCTTATCTGGCCTTTTGTTAGATTTCTGCTATTTAAATGTAGACATCAATAACCATGGATAGTATTAGCAATACCCAGCTAGAAAATTCACTGCTATCCTCTCGGCTAAAATTAGCCCTTGTTTTTATTTCTTTGCTAACACTACTGTTATTAACTCGCCTTTACAATCTGCAGGTGATTAATCACGAATATTATCAAGAAGAATCCTTGGGTAATCAGATGCGGACTCTACCTATCACCCCTAGTCGAGGAAAAATTTTTGATCGAAATGGTCAAATTCTGGCCACCAATGAACTCACTTATCAGCTCACCCTCACCCCTGAAAAAGTTAAACATATCAGTAAAACTCTAATCGGCCTTAATAAGACGGGAATGATCGATCAAGCTGATATTGACTTATATTATAAAAACAGGAAAGCGTTTTCAGAAATTTCACAATATTCCTATCAAACTTAATCTATCCGAACAACAAGTTGCAAAATTTTTGGTCAGTAATCAATTTCCGGGTGTGGATATCGAACCTTATTTTCACCGTGTTTATCCTCATAATGACTCAAGTGTTCATGCGCTAGGCTACGTCTCAAGAATGAATAAAAAGGACAAGGCTTCCTACGATAAAGACAACTATTCTGGAACCTTGTTCGTTGGCAAGGTGGGCATTGAAAAACAGTATGAATCCCTGCTTCACGGCCAAACAGGGTTAAAACAAATAGAGAGAAATGTAAGTGGGCGCGTGATTGATACTCAAATTGTCACTCCCGCCATACCCGGGCAAGATCTCTATCTTAGTCTGGATTTAGACATGCAAAAAAAAGCAGAAGAGCTACTCAAAGGTAAGCGTGGTGCTATTGTTGTGGTTGATACTAGAAATGGAGAAGTATTAACGCTTGTTAGCACTCCAGTTTATAACCCCAACTGGTTTGTTAACGGTATATCACATGCAAACTACAAATTACTGCAATCTTCTAAAGATATTCCTCAGCTAAACCGAACTGTACAAGGTTTATACCCACCCGCCTCTACCATAAAACCCATGGTAGCACTTGCAGGACTAGAACAAGGTGTAATTAATGATCAGGACACTGTATTTGACAGGGGCTATTATCAGCTACCAGGGGTAAAACGCAAATTCCACAATTGGGATAGAAATGGCCACGGTAGTGTCAATGTTAAGGATTCTATCGCTCGATCAAATGATGTATTTTTCTACGATCTGGCCAATAAAATGGGGATTGACAACCTGCACAGTGGCTTAAAACTTTTTAATTTTGGCCGAAAAACTGGTATCGATATCCCCGGAGAGCAGGGTGGAATCTTACCTTCTAGAGCTTGGAAGAAAATCAATAGAAACGAGCCTTGGTATAAAGGGGAAACTTTAAATACCGGCATTGGCCAAGGATTCATGACTTCTAGCCCACTTCAACTCGCTGTTGCCACCGCAGCACTAGCTAATAAAGGCCAGCTATTTCAACCCACTTTACTAAAAAACACTAAGCTGACTGATCAGTCAATGACTGAATTTAAAAAACCGATTGGCAAGCAAATACCTATTAACAATATTCAAAACTGGGAAACAGTTATTGATGGCATGAGACAAGTTATATATTCTCCCAAAGGTACCGCCAGAAGGTTAAATAAAAAACTAACCTATACCTTAGCAGGAAAGACTGGAACCGCCCAAGTATTTGGTCTGGACGCTGAAGAGGTTTATATCGCAGAAAAACTGGCAGAAAAACTCAGAGATCACGCCTTATTTACAGGCTTCGCACCAATTGAAAATCCAGAAATTGCCATTGCAGTTGTGGTTGAGAATGCCGGCAGTGGTAGCTCAAAAGCAGCACCCTTAGCACGCCAGGTGCTAGATGTTTACTTTAACAAACAATCAGATAATAAACTGGCACAATAACTCTTTGTCAATTGGAAACTTTAAAGTGGCGTCCATGCGATAGCGAGCTTTAAGCTGATCTAGCTGTGGCTGATTAAGCTCATCATATAAGATAATAATTTTAGCCTCTGGAGACCCCCCTCCAAAGTTGCTAAAAGCGATTCAATATTGCTCACTCGATCACGAAACTCTGGATTGTGACTAAACTCCGCCACCAATACTTGATAGTCATTTTTCTTAGCAAGCTTAGTTGCTTTGCGCTGAGAATCTTCAAAATCAACCGAAAACCCATGTTCAATAAATAAAGGTGTAAAGTCTTCAAACCCACCTTCATCAACAAAGAACAAGAGATTTTTACTCACGACAGTTGATTTTGCATTTGATAAAAATTTTGTTTAAATTCAGCAAAACCATCTTCCTCAATAGCCTTTCGCATTTGCGCCATCAAGTTTTGATAATAATGCAAATTATGCAATGTATTTAGTCTGGCGCTTAAGATTTCATTCTTACGTTGCAAGTGATGCAAATAAGCCTTGGTATAGTTTTGACACGTATAGCACTGGCAGTTTTCATCAAGTGCACTTACATCAAGCTTGTACTGAGCATTGCGAATTTTAACAATACCCAAAGAAGTAAACAGATAGCCATTTCTAGCATTTCGAGTGGGCATTACACAATCAAACATATCGATACCGCGCTCAACCGCCTCAACCAAATCACTTGGTGTGCCAACGCCCATTAAATATCTAGGCTTATCCTCTGGCAACTCACTGGGTAGATAATCCAATACTTTAATCATCTCTTCTTTGGGCTCACCCACACTTAAGCCGCCAATAGCGTAACCATCAAAGTCAATATCTATCAGTGCATGGGCGGATTCACGGCGTAAATCCTCATGCATTCCACCTTGAACAATTCCAAATAGAGCATTGGTATTATTAAGTCTCTGATGTTCTGATTTAGAGCGCTTGGCCCACCTGAGTGATAATTGCATAGATTGATCGGCAGTTGCCTTATCTGCAGGATATGGCGTACATTCATCAAAAATCATAACTATATCTGAGCCCAATTTTTGTTGGATTTGCATCGACTGTTCTGGCCCCATAAAAATTTTATCGCCATTTTTTGGCGACCTAAAATCTACACCCTCTTCACTGATTTTTCGCATGGCACCCAGACTGAACACTTGAAAACCGCCAGAATCTGTGAGAATTGGACCTTGCCAATGCATAAAATCATGCAAATCACCATGTGCTTCAATAACCTCAGTCCCCGGGGTAATGGCCAAATGAAAAGTATTACCCAAAATAATTTGAGCACCCAACTCGCTCACCTCTTCTGGCGTCATAGCCTTTACTGTTCCATAAGTGCCAACGGGCATAAAGGCAGGGGTTTGCACCTCACCACGCTCAAATATCATTTTTCCACGTCGAGCTTTATTGTGCGTATGTTTTAATTCAAATTTCATATTAATCAATTATTCAGTTGTACTAGATTTTGCTTGCAATTGCCATAATTTGGCATACTCACCATGAGCTTTTAATAATTCCGTATGTGACCCACTCTCTTGAATCTTACCTTGGCCAAGGACAATGATTTTATCAGCATCAACAATGGTTGAGAGGCGGTGTGCAATTACCAATGTGGTATGCTGCTCACTCAATAAATTTAATGCCTTTTGAACCATCTTTTCAGAATAAGAATCCAGTGCTGAAGTGGCCTCATCAAAAATCAAAATTGGTGGATTTTTAAGTAGCACTCTAGCAATGGCTAATCGCTGCTTTTCACCACCGGATAATTTCAACCCCCTTTCACCTACAAGCGTTTCATAACCCTGTGGTAATTGATTGATAAACTCATCGATAAAGGCCAGTTTGGCTACTTTTTCTACTTCCTGTTGAGTTGCCCCTTGTTTGCCATACGCAATGTTATAAAAAATACTTTCATTAAACATGACTGTATCTTGTGGCACCACGCCCATGGCAGACTGAACAGAAGACAGGCTCAGTGCTTTAATATCTTGATCATCGAATAAAATTTGACCACTTGACACATCAAAAAATCTGAATAATAATTTAGCCAAGGTTGATTTTCCAGAGCCAGATGCGCCCACAATGGCGACCTTTTGACCCGATTCAATACTAAAGTTAATATCATTTAGCACTGGATCTTTGCCTGGATATGCAAAACTCACTTTTTTAAACTCAATCTTACCTTTATCTACATTCAGCGAGGGCGCTTGCTCGTTCTGTGCAACTTTCGGAGTTTTATCTAGTAAATCAAACATATTATTCATATCGATAAAATTATGCTTAATTTGTCTATAGACAATGCCTAACGATCCTAATGGCATAAACAACTGAAGCAGTAAGGCCTGAATCATGATCATATCACCCAAACTTAAACTCTGCTCCACCACTCCTTCTGCTGCTGCAATTAAAATCAGAGTAACACCGACAGCAATAACAGCACCTTGAACAAAATTAAGTGCTGTCATCGAAGTGAAACTCTTTGTTGCTACCTGCTCCCAACGCCCCATGGTATTATCATAACGATTAACCTCAAAATCCTCTCGGTTGAAATACTTAACCGTTTCATAATTAATTAGACTATCAACTGCATTAGTATTGGCCTCAGATTGCATATCGTTCATTTGATATCGATATTTCATACGCCAAGTAGTAATTGCTAAAGTCAAACCAATATAGAAAGTTACTGTTAATAGTGAAATTCCAGAGAAAAAGACACCGTAGTTAATCCATAACAGCCCTATTACCAGGCAAATTTCAAAAAATGAAGGCAATATATTAAATACAAAAATTGATAAAAGTGTAGAAACACTCTGGGTACCACGATCAATATCTCGCGTAATGCCGCCAATTCGCCTGTCAAGGTGAAAGGATAAATCTAGTGTATGCAAATGTTTAAATACCCCAAGTGCAATCAAATGCATAGCATGGTAGCGAACCTTGGCAAAAATAGCATCTCTTAGCTCGTTAAATAATGAGCTAGCCAGTCTTAAAGCACCATAGGCCAGCAATAATCCAAGTGGCAAAATTAACAACACATTAGTTTGGTCTAAATTATCAACAATTTCTTTTAACAAAACTGGCACAGCAACATTAGCAAGCTTTGCAGAAATAAGAAATAACGTCGCTAAAATAACACGACCACGCATCTTGAATAAGTATGGCAAGAGTTTTTTTAAAACCTTTATATCCTGGGTTTTAAAATCATAAGCTTTGGTTTGTTTAACGCTAGCGTGCATCATTTATTGGGCGGCCATAGGATAAAATTGCACCTGTTCTAAGTATCCAAACAAAACCTCAACAGTCGCCACCTTCGCATTTGAAGAGTGAATGCACAAAGATGGATATATAAATGGTAATTTATGTGACTTTAAATGATTGATTAATGTGTTCAAAGCTAAATCCTCTTGACTGTAAAAAGCGCTGTTGTTTAGCTTTTTCTTTAAAATTACTCGGCATTTCTTTACCAAATTTTCGCTCTCGTATTTGATAGGCTAATAGATAAAAATCAAATCCAGTCAAATCAAACTGATCAATACCACGTTGTTTTAAATCAGCCCTAATTTTAATCGGACCCTTGCCTTGATTAAAGCGCATTTGAATAAATTCATCGGCAAAGCGCTCATCACTTTGATAATTTTGCTCAATTAAAGTATTAATTGCCTCGCTGATTTCAACTTGCTCAAACTCTTTATTGCTAAGCTTTTGTGTCAACTCAAGAACAGAGTGTTCGCGCCTGACCAGCATACGCATTGCTGCGGCATAACAAGCTTGTTTATTCGGTGTCGCTACCATCATTCATTAGCTTTTCACGAATTTTAGCCTCAACACTTTGTCGTAACTCTTGATGCTCTTTTAGGTAATCACGTGCATTATCTTTACCTTGACCAATTCTTTCGCCCTCAATACTATACCAAGCACCTGCTTTTTCTACAAAGCCTAATTTAACACCTAAATCGATGATCTCGCTTTCAAGTGAGATACCCTGGTTGTATAAGATTTGAAACTCTGCTTGTTTAAAAGGTGGCGCCACTTTGTTTTTTAGTACCTTAACGCGCGTCTCATTGCCCAATATTTCATCACCTTTCTTGATCGCACCGATGCGACGAATATCAAGACGAACAGAAGCGTAAAACTTTAAAGCATTGCCACCCGTAGTAGTTTCAGGGTTGCCAAACATAACACCAATTTTCATACGCAATTGATTAATAAAGATCACCATGGTGTTGGTTTTTTTAATGTTTGAAGTCAGCTTTCTTAACGCTTGAGACATTAGTCGAGCCTGTAAGCCCATATGCGATGCACCCATCTCTCCCTCAATTTCTGCCTTTGGTGTCAGTGCTGCCACAGAATCAATCACCACAATATCAACACTGCCTGAGCGTACCAACATGTCAGTAATTTCAAGCGCCTGCTCACCCGTATCTGGCTGGGAGATTAATAAATCATCAGTATTAACCCCAAGACGCTTAGCATATTGCGGATCAAGTGCATGCTCAGCATCGATAAATGCAGCTGTACCCCCTAACTTTTGCATCTCAGCAATTACATGCAATGTTAACGTTGTCTTTCCAGAAGACTCAGGGCCGTAAATTTCAATCACTCGGCCTTTTGGCAAGCCACCAATACCAAGTGCAATATCCAGACTCAAGCTACCTGTAGAAACTGCCTCGATATCTGTTTGTGCATTTTCATCACCCAAGAACATAACTGAACCCTTACCAAACTGCTTGTCAATTTGCGATAAAGCCGCCTTAAGCGCTTGTTTTTTCTGTTCATCCATGTCCTTTCTCCTAGGTAAAATATATGTAATTAATTTAGCAATTATATCCGAAATATTGTGACAACTTTTTCAATAAATGACACTCAAAATATGGACTTGGCGCTTAAGCTTGCACACCAGGGAATGCAAGGTGTTGGTGCCAATCCGATGGTAGGCTGTGTGATTGAAAAAGCAGGCAGCATCATTGCTCAAGGCTATCACCAAACCTTTGGCCAGGCGCATGCTGAAGTTAACGCCCTTGAACAAATTAACTATCAAGCTAAAGATTCAACACTATACGTAACCTTAGAGCCTTGTTCGCATCAAGGTAAGACGCCGCCATGTGCACAAGCCATTATCAATTCCGGGGTTAAAAAAGTCATTATCGCCATGTTAGACCCAAACCCTCTGGTGAGTGGCCAAGGTGTATCCATGCTGAAAAATTCAGGCATTGAAGTTGAGGTTGGACTCCTAGAAGAACAAGCGAAACAACTTAATCGCGGATTCATCAAACGCATGGAAACACAACGACCTTTTGTTACTTGCAAAATCGCCATGAGCTTAGATGGGAAAACCTCTATGCACTCTGGTGAGAGTAAATGGATTACAGGTGAACACGCGAGAGCTGACGTGCAGAAGCTCCGCTCTGAAAACCAAGTCATCATGACTGGTTCTGGAACAGTTCTAGCAGACAACCCATCTATGACTGTTCGCCTTAAGGATGTAGGCACTTCTCCTATTCGAGTGGTGGTTGACTCTCAACATCAGATTACTGACAAAACACTCAATATTTTTTCCAAGGATGCGTCAACACAAATATTTAACACTGACAATACAAAACTAGATGCGGTTGGAAAAGTCAGCCTTAGAGATGTCTTATTGCAACTTGGCAAACAAGGAATTAACACCATCTTGCTTGAAGCGGGACCAGGGCTGATTGGCGCTATGATTAGCCATAATCTAATTGATGAGTTTATCATCTATACTGCACCGGTATTACTGGGTAGTGATGCCAATTCTATGGCACAATTACCCATCACCGATATGGCACATAAAATCAACCTAGACATTAGTGATATGCGTATGATTGATAAAGATATGCGCATAACTGCCTCAATAAAATCATGAAGAATTTAACCAATAAGCGTGTTTTGCTTGGGGTTAGCGGATCGATATCCGCTTACAAGGCGCCAGATATTGTTAGACGCCTGCAAGATCTTGGTGCAGATGTGCGCGTCATTCTTACCACTGGTGGGTCCAAATTTATTACCGAACTAGCACTTCAATCTATATCCAAAAATAAAGTTCATCATAATTTATGGGACCAAGAAGCTGAGCTATCCATGGGACATATTGAACTTTCCAAATGGGCAGACTGCATTCTCATCGCCCCTGCAAGTGCCAATACCATTTCAAACATAGCTTCTGGAAAGGCTTCTGATTTACTTAGTAGTGTCATCTTGGCGAGCGATGCAATACTTATGCTAGCACCTGCCATGAATCAGCAAATGTACAAATCTAGCGCTTTACAGGACAATCTAGCACGCCTAGAGTCACGTGGCGTTAGTGTGATTACACCCGATTCAGGCTCACAAGCTTGTGGTGATATTGGACCAGGTAGATTGCCAGAATCAGCTAATATCGCTAATCAAGTTGCTAATCAATTTCAAACCACTCAACTCACAGGCCAGCATGTTATGGTTACACTGGGTGCGACACTCGAAGCCATCGACCCTGTGCGATTTATCTCTAACCACTCAAGTGGCAAGATGGGCATGGCTTTAGTTGATACATGTATTGATATGGGTGCCCAAGTTACTTGTGTTTATGGTGATATTAACATTCCGTTAAATGACAGGGCCAATAATATTGAAACGCTTAGTGCTGAGAAAATGCACACCTGTGTTATGCAACAAATTCATCAACAAGATATTTTTATTGCCTGTGCAGCAGTTTGTGATTATTCTGTTAAAACACCCTCTAATCAAAAAATTAAAAAAAATGGAGAAAATCTTATTTTGGAATTAACCCCTAATAAAGATATTCTGGCCGACGTTTGTAAACTTGAGAAAAAACCCTTATGCATTGGTTTTGCCGCAGAGACGCAAAATACTTTAAAAAATGCCCAATTAAAGCTCAAAAACAAGGGTTGTGAGGCCATTATTTTGAACGATGTTTCAAATGCAGAAATTGGCTTTAATTCTGATGAAAATCAAGTGATTTTTATCAGCAAAAAACAGCAAAAAAACATTGCTAAAAATAGCAAAGCAAAGATCGCTAAAAATATCCTTAAAATCTTCATTAAAGAGTTCTTATAAACTCTAAAAAACACTGTTAAATCAACACCTATTAAAGTTACTCACAAAACTGTGGATAACTCTGTTAATATCTCCTTAAAAAGTACCATAAACGTTGATAGATTGCACTTTTTTATGGTTTTGAATAAAAACTAATCAGTTAATTTTTTTACTTAAAAATCAATGAGTTGTATAATAATAACCAAAACCATAATATTAGAAAATGCTCATTAATGATTTTAAAAATGCATCGGAGGAAAACTAAATGTGTTTCACGCATCAAATCAAGGGTTTCACGACATATTAGACAATCATAAACTTATAATTTTCTAAACTTAAATTTATTGTAAATTTAATCCATAATTATGCTAATTTTAGCCTTCAATTTTCTCCTTGGAATCCTGGTATTTTCACTTAAAAATACTCTGACTCTATCAGTCCTAGAAACGAGCTTGTTTTTCGCCCTATTAGGCGTTGTTTTTGTCACTTTTAAACGCTACAAAGCCCTTTGCTACAATTTAATGCTTTTTATCATTGGATTTGCTTGGATGGGTACGTTTTCTGCTCATGTTTTGAATTCCGATATAGACGAAAAATTCTTCAACAAGCCAATTAGTGTTATTGGAAAAATTGATTCACTTGTTGAACAATCTGGACAAAAGTCACGCTTTGTCTTTCAGGTATCCGAGCCTTTTAAAGGGAAAATCAAGCTTTCTTGGTATGGCAATAACACCAAGTTACCTAAAAATGATGAAACCTGGAAGCTACGGATAAAAATTAAACACAATAATAGCTACCAAAATCAAGGTGGCTTTGATTATGAGCAGTGGCTCTTCTACCAAAAATTTGACGCAACAGGTTATGTCAGGCGCAGTGACAACAATACACTTCTAAGCAAAAGCACCAGTTTGTCAGTCAACTCAATTAGACAAGACATTCGCCAAAGACTTTCTGCCCAACTGGCTGAATATTCTTTTCTAGGGGTTATGAATGCACTGGTTATTGGCGATCGATCTTTAATAAACAGTGAGCACTGGGATTTGTTCAAGGCTACCAACACTACCCA
>JGI26259J51720_1000731_pt1 | contig 11921 bp, 10 predicted proteins | sample SaaInlV_100m_DNA_5_FD_51720 | JGI IMG/M metagenome (IMG submission 51720) | reverse complement strand
TAATTACAGCGGTTACACCGCCAGATTGTGCATAGAATGCATTTTTTACTGACATTCAGTTTACTCCTTGCTTTTTCATTGTAGTCATTTGAATTCTTGAATTAGGTTTTGTTGGTTTAGGCGCTTGCCTCTTCTTCGGTCTTTTTCTGCTCATGCTCGGTGTGAACTTGAAGCATGGCGATGGCGCAGTCACCGATATTGTCATATTTTTCTTTTCCGGTACCGTACTGTTGGTAGCCTCGGTAGAAAAATTGGCAGCGGTACTCGTTTACCTTGGTTTTGGTGATGAAAAATTTTGAGTCATCCTCTGGAGACTCCCAATAGATCAGTGGGCAGGTCGCCAGCTCACGGTCATCACGATGCAGTCGAATCTCTGCATCCCCCAGTTCGACAGGTATAGACGTGCCGAAACGTTCTTTGATGGTCTGCTCAATGGTGCCGATTTCGGTCGGTGTAAGGTCTGGAATTTCGATTTTTCTGGGCATTTGGGCTATAAAAAGTGGTTAAGAAAGTGATAAATTGTTTGACTTTTTTCGGTGAACTGAATATATAGGTGCTACAAAACGATAGGTGGCTGAACTTATACAGAAAAGTGGCCCCGGTCACAAATAAACAACACCAATTGAATTATAAAAAATCAAGATCCACTCGGGAGTTCTCCTGCACAGAGAACTGGATTTTAGGTCTTCGTTGAGAGGTTAAGTGTAGAAAATGGTACGAGTAGCGTTGTTAGGGCCGCGCGGGTCCGGAAAAGAAGAGTATGCAGAGCAGCTGGCTGAACGATTCGGTCTTCCGATGATTTCTATCGGAGCTCTGCTGAAGTTGGAGGTCGATAGCGGCTCTTCATTGGGAGTGGATATCCTCAAAGGGCAGAAGGGNAAACGCCCTGTGCATGATGATTTAATTATGCAGGTATTGCAGACTCGTCTCAGAGAGGAGGATGTTGCCGCTGGTTTTGTTCTGGAGGGTGGTCCAAGAACCGATGCTCAGGCAAAGGGGATTGATGCCTTCTTGTTGCGCCATGGAGCAGCCTTTGCCGGTGTTGTGCTGCTGAAGTACGACTATGATGAATTTATGGAGGCCATGACCGGTCAGCGTAGCTGTCGTGAGTGTGGTTCGCAGTTCAATATCTATACCAATCCACCAGTTGTAGAGCGCATTTGCGATGCTTGTGGTGGACGCTTGCACAGTCGCGTAGATGATCGTGAAGAGAAGATCAGTCGTCGTTTGCGGGATTATGAGTCGATTGAGGCTCCGTTGGCCAAATATTATGAGGGGCGCTTGAAGATTGTTCAGGGAGGTTTCGAACAGAGTCGAGTGTTTAAAATGGTTGCGCAGGCCGCAGAACAGCTGAAGAAGGCAGCACCTGAGTTCCAAGTCAGTTCAATTCAGAAAGAAGAGGAAGTGGTAATGGCAAAAGCAGAGAAGAAAAAGAAGAAAGCAGCGCCGAAGAAGAAGGCGGTAGCCAAGAAAAAAGTAGCTCCGAAGAAGGCCGTTGCCAAAAAGGCAGCAACCCCTAAAAAGAGTGCGCCAGGGAAGAAAGCGGCGCCTAAAAAGGCGGTTGTGAAGAAGAAGGTAGCTGCGAAGAAGGCAGCACCGAAGAAAGCTGTGGCGAAGAAGAAAGTAGCTGCGAAGAAGGCAGCACCGAAGAAAGCTGCGGTGAAGAAGAAGGTGCCCGCGAAGAAGGCAGCACCGAAGAAAGCTGCAGTGAAGAAGAAAGTAGCCGCGAAGAAGGCAGCACCGAAGAAAGCCGCAGTGAAGAAGAAGGCAGCCGCGAAGAAGGCAGCGCCGAAGAAAGCCGCAGTGAAGAAGGCAGCCGCGAAGAAGGCAGCGCCGAAGAAAGCCGCAGTGAAGAAGAAGGTAGCTGCGAAGAAGGCGGCACCGAAGAAAGCTGCAGTGAAGAAGAAGGTAGCCGCGAAGAAGGCGGCCCCGAAGAAAGCCGCAGTGAAGAAGAAGGTAGCTGCGAAGAAGGCGGCACCGAAGAAAGCCGCAGTGAAGAAGAAGGCCGCCGCGAAAAAGGCAGCGCCGAAGAAGGCTGTAGTGAAGAAAAAAGCAGCACCTAAAAAGGCAGCACTTAAAAAGAAGGTAGCCGTTAAGAAGGCCCCTGTGAAGGTGAAGCGGGCTGCTCCAAAGAAAAAAGCAAAACGCTAGGAGCTACCTGAAAAGTCGGTGAACTGACGCCACCTCAACCTCAGGGTGAGGTGGTGTTATTACCTAGATCGTCGAAGAGATGTTCTGAATAGGCCCTTCATGGCTGTAGAGCTTAAGTGATGGGATTGATTCAGGGCCTCCTTTGTTAGTAGATATTTAAGAGAGTTGTTTCGTGCCCTATTTTTTGTTCAAAATGTTCCCTAATCGCAATGTTGAGGTTATCGAAAATCATGAGAAGTATCGTGATGCGCGTGATAGTGCGCGTGCTAAACGTAAACAGCTGACGGTTTCTGATAACTATCAAGTGAAAATTATTTTTGCAGCCAATGAGCAGGCAGGAGTCAAGCTATTGACTACCGAGCGAGAAGCCGAGCCGTGGGGAGATGATTGAGTTGTGTATGATGCTATTGCCTCAGGCTATTCCATCCTACTCTGCAGTAAGGAAGAAGGGTTTGCTTTAACCCCTTTCTGAAATGGCTGAGGATCGAGAACAGTCCAGTTGTTGCCAGCAGATGAGTGCAAAGAGTAATCGCATACTGGTGATTGATGATGAGCCAAAAATTGTACAAGTTTATCTGAAAATTCTAGATGAGCCCCCTTTTGAATTTAGAGGGCTGGAAGAGTTAAATTTACCGAAACAGGAGGGTGGCTCCCCGCAGCGCGAATTTGTTGTGGCTACAGCAGCACAGGGAGAAGAGGGGGTGGCCTTGGTGGAGGATGCTGCCCATCGGGGGGAGCCATTTGCAGTTGCATTTATCGATATTCGCATGCCGCCAGGGTGGGATGGTCTAGAGACGGCAAAGCGGATTCGTGAGGTCGATGAGTCCATCTATATCATCTTTGTGAGCGCTTACTCAGACTACTCGACGGATCAAATTTCCCAAGAGATGGGCAAGAACACCCTGATGATGGATAAGCCATTTCGTGCCGATGTGCTCAAGCAGATGGCGCGCAGCTGTTGTGCAAGCTGGGCCTATGAGAGGAGTTTGATCGAGACACAGGAGCAGTTACGTCGCCTCTCGGTACAGCTCTCTGAGCAAGCCACACACGATGGGTTGACACAAATTTACAATCGACACTATTTGGACCTTCAGATCGTATCAGAGATGGGACGTGCTCGAAGGGAGCTGCAGCCCTTGGGGGTGCTGATGATTGATGTAGACTGGTTTAAGGTCTATAACGATCAGCACGGGCATTTGGCGGGAGATGAGGCGCTGAAGAAAATTGCAGCGGAGGTCAATATGCATCCACATCGTCCTGCTGATTTTGTTGCCCGTTATGGTGGTGAAGAGTTCTGTGTCGTGTTGCCAAATACGGATATGAATGGGGTAGCGCGTGTGGCTGAACAGATACGTTGCTCCATAGAGTGCTTGCGATTGGCCTTTGCAGAGGGGGCATCGATGCCCAGCCCTTGGTTAACGGTGAGTATTGGTGGGGTAAGTAAAATCCCAGTAGCCAAAGATGATGATTATCTACTGATTGATTTGGCAGACCGTCAGCTCTACCGGGCAAAAGGGGCGGGTAAGAACCGAGTGGTGATGGAGCAAGAGGCTCAGTAGAGAGCAGTCAAAAGAGGGCAGTCAAACATAGGCATATTGAGATTGCCGGCTGCCCTATAAGGCACCCTATAGCTTTTTCCACAACTTCTTGAGTCGGTCCGCTGAGACCGATTTTTTTGTGCCCAACTCTTGGGCAAACAGAGAGACGCGAAACTCCTCAACCATCCAGCGGTACTCCATGAATTGGGGGGAGTGGTTGTCATGGATGCGTTTCTCAAACGGGTCCCAGTGAGGTGCTAACTGCTGTGCGCGTTGTCGATCTGCTTGCGGGTTCTGTTGTAGTTTCTCCAACCGTTTCTCTACGGCTTGTAGGTAGCGTGGTAGCTCCGGTAGCCACTCTGCTGGGGTCTGTTGCAGAAAATTGGGATAGATCAGAGTCTCGATGTGGCTCTTGATCTTACTGTAGGTCATCAGCTGTGTGGGTGAGACGCTGCCCTTGAGTTGGCGCATCAGTTGGTGATGGGATTTCAGTGCGGCTTCAGTAACCTTTCCATAGTGCAGCAGCAGGCTGGGTAGCGTCTCCAGTGCCTGTTTGGAGCGTTGTTGATAGTGGGCGCTGGATCTGGGTAGGGATGAATCTGCTGTGAAGAGGGCGGCATGGGTAGTCGTCTGTAGTAGATCCTGGATCAGTGCCTCACAACGCCCGATTGAGAGATAGTGGAGGCAGAGCTTCTGTTGGTCGATCTGTTGCTTCAGTAGTTTTTGCAGGTGGCTCTGTTGTTCCTGTTGAAACAGGGATGTGATACCCCGTTGGCTCGCTTGCTCTGCCTGCTCAGGGGTGTCGAGCAGTTGGATAGAGAGTGTGTGCTCCCCTTTTTTTCGTGTCGCCACCAGCGCAGGATAGAGAGTCACTATGATATTGTGACGCTCGACCTCTATCGATTCGGGTAGCTCTCCAAAATCCCAGCGGCTGATGTGCCTGCGTTCCAGTGGGTGAGTGGGGGCGGCTGCGGCTCTCTTTTTGGTGGAGGGGGTAACGGCTGCAACGGGTGCGGATTGCCCCTGCTTTTGTAGTGCAGCTAGATTGCGCCCGCTCTGCTGAATTTGACCATCGCTATCCAGTATCTGAAAACGCATCATCAGATGATCTGGCAGCGTAAGATCTTGCCAGATCTTCTCTGGCAGTGTTACCCCGGTTATATGGCGTAGGCGAGAGGAGAGCTGTGGGCCGAGTGGACCATCCAGTGGGTTCAGTGAGGGGAGCACGGCATCGGTAAAGTCGGGGGCCGGGACAAAATTTCTCCGCCAGCTCTTGGGGAGTGCTCGCAGCATCGCTATGATCCGGTCACGTAGCAGGCCCGGAACCAGCCACTCAAAGCTCTCTGGCTCCATCTGTTGTAGCAGTTCTGCGGGGAGTGTAAGCGTTACCCCATCACTCTCATTCTCAGGCTCAAAGTGGTAACTCAAGGGGAGCTTTGCCCGCCCTACAGTGAGGTGATCTGGAAATTGGTTGCCATTGCGTACTGACTCGGCATCGTGTTGCATCAATGTCTCTTTGGTCAGATAGAGCAGTGATGGGTTCTTTTTCTCTGCCTGCTTGCGCCACTTCTCAAAGGTGGGGGCTGAGTAGACCCCGTCTGGGATGTGCTGGTCATAGAACTCATAGAGGGTTTGGTCATCCGCCAGAATGTCGCGGCGGCGTGACTTCGCCTCTAGTGACTCAACCGCCTCAATCTGTTTACGATTCTTAGCGAGAAAGCTACCTTGGGTGTGTAGCTCCCCTTCGACCAGAGCAAAGCGGATAAAGATCTTGCGCGACTCTTTCGGGTCAATTGGGCCGAAGTTGGTCTTGCGCCGTGCCACAATGGGGATGCCGTAGAGGGTGACGGTCTCAAAGGCCGCCACCTGTCCACGTCGCTTCTCCCAATGGGGTTCTGCATAGCTGTGTTTGAGTAGATGTTTGCCGATGCGCTCTACCCATTGCGGCTCAATGCGGGCGACGATGCGGGCATAGAGCTGTGAGGTCTCCACCTTTTCGGCAGCGATGATCCACTTGGGATTGCTTTTGAACTGTCCCGATCCCGGCCAGATCTTCATCTGTACCCCGCGCGCGGCATTGTAGAGGTGTTTCTCGCTACTGACCGTGGCGATATGGCTCAACAGCCCTGTCAGTAGTGCTCGGTGGACCATGCCGTAGTCGGCAGCTTGGTTGTTCAGCTTCAGCCCCATCTCTTTGGTGAGCTGACGTAGTTGGGTGTGTACCTCGCGCCACTCCCGCATTCGCATCCAGGAGAGGAAGTTGGTCTTGCACAATTTACGTAGCTGACCGCTGGAGAGCTGCTGTTTCTGCTCTTCGTAGAAGTGCCAGAGGTTGATGAAGAAGAGGAAGTCAGACTGCTCATCTTCAAATGGTTCGTGCTTCTGGTCGGCAGCCTGTTGTGCATCCAGCGGGCGCTCGCGTGGGTCCTGAATGGTGAGAGCGGCAGCGATGATTAACATCTCGGTCAGGCAGCTCTCACGCTCTGCAGCCAGCAACATGCGTGCAACTTGAGGGTCGACCGGAAAACGGGCCACCTTCTTGCCCAGTGGGGTGATGGTGTTATTGGTGTGTACCGCCCCTAACTCATGCAGAGTGCGGAAACCATCGCGAATCAGACGTAGATCTGGAGGGTCGATAAACGGAAATTGATCGGGTTGCCCCAGTTTCAGGGCCGCCATCTGCAGTATCACTGGCGCAAGGTGGGTACGCAGAATCTCCGCATCGGTAAAGGCAGAACGGGTGTCAAAATCGCTCTCACTATAGAGGCGAATGCAGATGCCGTCAGCGACACGTCCACAGCGTCCCTTGCGCTGGTCGGCGGCAGCTTGGGATACCTTCTCAATCGGTAGACGTTGAATGCCTGTGCGGTGGCTGTAGCGGCTGATGCGTGCCGTACCGCTATCGATTACGTAACGAATTCCGGGNACCGTCAATGAGGTCTCTGCCACATTGGTGGAGAGAATAATGCGTCGACNGGAGTGGTTGGCAAAGATTCGGTTCTGCTCTTTGGCAGAGAGGCGGGAGAAGAGGGGGAGGATCTCACACTGTGACAGTCTCGCCTTAGTGAGGAATTCGCCCACTTCGCGGATCTCGCGCTCTCCACTGAGGAAGAGCAGAATGTCGCCCGGCCCTTCACGTGATAGCTCATGTACCGCATCGAGAATTGCCTGCTGTTGTCGCTGGGTACGATCCTGACGCTGTTTGTTGCTCTCCTCTTTGCTATCTACCTCTTCCGGTGGACGGTAGCGTACCTCTACTGGATAGGTGCGGCCCGATACATTGAGCACGGGGGCGTTGTCAAAGTGGCGAGAGAAGCGGTCTGGGTCGATGGTGGCCGAGGTGATGATCAGCTTCAGGTCTGGGCGTTTGGGTAGAATCTGTTTGAGATAACCGAGAAGGAAATCGATATTGAGGCTGCGTTCATGAGCCTCATCAATAATGATGGTGTCGTACTGTTTGAGCAGTGGATCAGATTGCGTTTCGGCCAGCAGAATGCCATCGGTCATCAGTTTGATGCGACTGCTCTTTTTGCTGTGGTCACTAAAGCGGATCTTGAAACCGACCAGCTCGCCCAGTGTGCTCTTCAGCTCTTCGGCAATGCGGGTGGCAACTGCACGGGCGGCAATGCGGCGAGGCTGTGTGTGTCCAATCTTCTGTTCTGCGCCACGCCCCAGTGTTAGACAGATTTTGGGTAGTTGAGTGGTTTTTCCTGATCCGGTTTCACCGCAGAGGATGGTGACCTGATGCCTCTGAATGGTCTCGGCAATCTCCTTTCGCCGCTGGTTGATCGGTAGAGCATCGTCAAACTCGATGGTGAGTGGGTTATTCATGAGAGCAAGTACCTTGGAGCACTGGGGAGGTGGCTCCTGTTGCGGTGTGGCTTCCCTTGCGGGCAACGGGCTGTTTATGCGCGCAGATTACTGCGTCTTACAACTCCTTGCAACAGCTTAGGGCTCTCCTCGTTTGCCCTCTCAGCTTACTGCAGACATCATGGGAAGTATCGATATTAACCGATCACGCTCTTTCTCTAGGCGTACAACCAANACAGAGTACATAGACCTTGAAAGCTCCGTGTCACTCTCCTTGTTGTTAATGGTCTCGATAACACCNTTAAGTGCATCCAATTTTTCGGTAATGTACGCCCTGTTTGCCTCTAAAATCATATTCCCATCTCCATTTTAGTGAGTTAAGGGAACCCCTGAATAAGTCATGTGTAAATGCCTAACGCCCAGAGGTTCCTAAGTTTCTTGGAAATATGCATATTCCATTCCACTCCTATCTTAAAATGGTTGCTGAGATTTTCCTGTTGGATGACTCAGCTGTGATTTTTGAGGATCTGGTCGGTAATGTAGCTAGAGAGGGTGTAAACCGTCTGTTGTGGATTGTACCCAATGGAGGTGGGCAGCAGGCTTGCATCGGTCACAAACAGCCCCTTCACATCATGGCTCTCCCCATAAGGGTTGACCACCGATTGCTTGGCATCTGCACCCATGCGACAGGTCCCTTGTGGGTGGTAGGAGACATAACGGTACTTAGAGACCTCGCTCTTCAGTGAGCTGAGTACCCCCTCTACCTCAGAGGGGTCATTGATCTCCAGCTTATCGAAGGTGGGCATAAAGATGCGCTTGGCTCCGGCGGCAAAGAGGATTTTGATGATCTCGCGCATACCGGCAATCATCGAGGGGAAGTCATCCGGGTGCATATCGTAGTCGATCACCTTCTTGCCATCCTCCCAACGTACCTCACCGTGGTTGCGGTCATGGATCAGGGAGATAAAGCGGACGTAATCTTTGGCGTTGCTGACGTAATCCATAAAGGGCTTACCGCTGCCGCGCTCCACATTCAGTGTACTCTCGACCGGGTCCATAATACCGTTCAGCAGGATATAACCGCCATCTTCTGGCAGGGTCTTCTCATCCACATAGAGGGAGTGCCAAGCCCCGTAGAAATTCTGGTTCAGACCGGGAAAGTGTCCCACCACTGAGAGGCTAGGGTGGCAGGCAAAATTCTTGCCTACCTGACCGCTGGAGTTCGCTACCTTGCTGCGTTGCAGAATCATCGGAGTCTGGATTGCCCCAGCGGCGAGGATCACCATCGGTGCCTTAATGTGCATGTCCGCCTTCTTCTTGCCGGTTGCGGGGTCCACCACCTCTGCGTGTACGCCAGAGGCCTTGCCGTTCTCTTCAGTGACCGTCATTACACGGGTATCAGAGTAGATGGTGGCACCGTGTGAAACGGCCCAAGGCAGATAGGTGACCAGCATCGACTGTTTACGGTCTACTGGGCAGCCGGAGAGGCAGGCTCCGGTTAGCGCACAGTTCTTGGTGTTACGGCGTGCAGGCTTCCACTCGATACCGCTCTTCTCACACCCCAGAGCTAGTTTCTGTGCACAGGCGCTGGTCTCCATCGGGGTACGTGGGGTGATAGAGAGGTGCTCCTCTACCTGTTTGAAGTAGGGTTCTAGGGACTCTTCGGTGAGATTATTGAGACCAAACTCTTTAGCCCACAGGTCCAGGTAGTACTTGGGGGTACGGAAACAGACGGTGGCGTTGACTACGGTAGACCCACCGACACAGGCCCCTTGTAGAATGGTGATGTCCTGATTTTTATTACTCTGCCCACCATCATCTTGATAGAGCTGTCCCATCCCTACAGCCAGCATCTCGCTGAACTTTTCGGAGGAGACATAGGGGCCAGCCTCCAGTACCACCACCTTCTTGCCGGCAGCGGCAAGGTGGTACGCAGGAATAGCGCCGCCAGCACCGGAACCGACTACGACGACATCGGCCTCGATATGTAGCTCACTCTGGTTGATATCTGCCGCCTCGATAACGGGCAGCCCTTTGGTTGGAAGTTTATTCTCTTTCATGGGATTACTCCGAAATGGGGTTTAACTGGCGTGTGAGGTAGGTAGCGGGGTATTCCCCTGTGAAACCATTCCCAGCTTTTTGACGATTGGTCCGTGGTAACCAATGGTTCCCCAAGTGGCGGGGTTGGACCAGTAGGAGAGCCCAATCAGCTTCTTCAGTGCCATAGTAATCCCGCGCTGCTGTGGATTGTCACTGCCAATCCAGAGGTCACAAAACTGTCGTCCCTCTTCATCGCTCAGCTCAGTAAAGCGCCTATTGGAGAAAGCGGATTTGGCCCCCTCATCAAAGAACAGCACCCCCCCTTTTAGCCCTGCAAGAATGTGTGGCGCCATCCCTGCTAACAGTGCGGCATCCAGTGTCTGTATTACCGGTAGCTCTTTGGGGTTGGGCAGGGGCATTCCATCCACCGGAAGCAGTACATCGACCAGCTTCTCGAAGACCGAATACTCATAAGGGGAGATGTGGTTAATCCCCTCTGGAACCGTTAAGGTTTTATTCTGACTGGCCGCAAATGCGGTTGAAAGAGCGGAGTTGCTGACTGCCCCAATACTGGCAATCGCAAGAGTCGCTTGTTTGATAAAGTCGCGGCGTGAAGTAGGTGTGTTCATGAATTTATGATATCCCCCGTATGTGGTGTGTGCAATCTTCTCTGTTTATGACACAATCGAACAACAACAGAAAAAACAGAGACTAAGGCGTATTTGCTGGTTTTGCAAGTAGCCTTTGTCAGAAAAAACAGGAGGAGAAGGATGATCAAGCAAACCATATTACTGGGGGAGCAGGCGCGATTGAGCGCCCTATATAGCTATCCCAATATTCCAGATAGCTCAGAAACATTGAGGGAAACCATACTTCACTGGTTTTGCCAAACCCTTGAACGAGACGGCCTGAAGGCCAGAGGGGCTGTGGCTGATCTACTGCTGAATAGTGAGGAGTATCTGCTCCAGCTTTCGGGGCCAGATGAACTGGCAGGTGAATTTGAGAGATACGGAAAGCGTCTCCCAGCGCTGTTGCAAAATGGGTGGGAGGCGCTGACGACGACCATCCCCAAGCTCAAGCAGGAGGGGCGCTGGAATCCAGAACAGTCGGCCGAATCTTGGCGCTTCTTTCTACCGCTAGGGTTGCCGATGGTCAACCAGCGTTCACTGCAGTTTTTTCACTATCCCCCGATACGCCTGCTTGATCCGATGCGGGACTATCTGTATGACCCCGTTCCGGTTCGTTGGGAAGAGCTGCTGGAGGCCAACGGGGTTGCCTCACAGCAGGAGGCTCGCCTCTATGAGACGGTTGTGGATGCTACCCCGATTGCTGCTGGTGATGATCAGGGATCAAAAAAATCTCCCGAGGGAGATCCGCACTGGGGTTTGATACCAATACAGTATTTTCATCATTATCAGCGTGCACTGGTTCAGTTGCTGCTCAATAGTAGTTCCGGACATGCTGGATATACCATCCCGATAGTGGTTTATGGTGCTCACCCGCGTGAAACGTTTCAGGAACTCTATCTGGAGGGGCGGAAATTGGGGGTTAACCAGGCGGATATTGCTGAAATTATTCCCGGCTTGAAGACCCCTATCCTTGGAGCCAACCACCCCTACCGCTTCTATGCTCAGGCACAAATCAGTGGTGACCAATCCAGTGTGGGATCAGGGACGATTGTTCCTGAAAACTGTCCCGGGGTGGTCAAGGTGATGCAAGATGACTTGGCCGCAGCCCGCTGGCAGGTGAAAATGGCAGAAGATCCGACACAAGAGCCAAAGGGGGTGATTAGCGCTTGTGAAGCCTTCTGGCGAGATCAACAGCAACAGGCACAAGTGTGTGCATTGACCCAACATCAAGGCTCACTGCTTTACCCGGATCCAGCATCGTTGGAGTTTCAGTGCCGGCTCTCCATCGAGGAGTCGGTCCATTTTTGTGACTCCCATCAAAACAACCCATGTACGGAGGTGTAGTTCATGCCATTGCAGGTATTTAATGACGAAACAGGTGCGGCTGTAGACTGGTGGTTTATCTACAAGCTTCCCAAAAATGCAACCCAGCCTAAGGAGCACTTCAAGAATCAGAGCGGGGAGGGAAAAGTAGTGGTTATGAGTATCTCTACCTGGATGCGGACTCCAGTCGACCGCTTGCCCTCTCAAGCCATTTACTGAATAGTGGTAACAGTGCCTTGAATCGAACACTGGCTCAACTGGAGAAGCAGGGGCAGGTTGGGTGGATTGCCTATAATGATGAGCGTCCCGGTACAGATAGTAATAATGGCAAGATGGGGCATAGTAAAGGGGTGCTTGCCTTTGACCTCGCCACGGATAGTGCCTTCTGGTTGCTTCACTCCTGGCCTAAATTTCCTGCACTGGATGGGGA
>JGI26259J51720_1000657_pt1 | contig 13009 bp, 16 predicted proteins | sample SaaInlV_100m_DNA_5_FD_51720 | JGI IMG/M metagenome (IMG submission 51720) | reverse complement strand
ATTCATTCACCGTCATGCCAAAACTAGGTGGTCTGATTGCTGATGATGAGGAATCGTATCAATATTTAGCCGAATCCATTCGTAAACACCCAGATCAAGAAGCCCTGAAAAACATGGTGCTTGATGCAGGCTTTGGGTTTTGCGAATACCACAATCTATCAGGTGGTATTGTTGCACTACACAAGGCCATCAAGGTATAAGCTCTAATGCAACACCTTATCCTTGAACAAGCACTAAAATATTTAATTGCCAATGGCAATATTAACCTTACACCCCTTAACGGTAAAACCGTTTATTTTTCTTTGCAAGACCTTCCCTTAGAAGTTAACTTTGTTTGCACGAACAACAAAATCTTTGTGCTTTCTGATACAGCCTCAGGCGCAGATATTGACGTAAAACTTAAATCCAGCGTTTTTCTGTCACTGTTTAAAGGTGAAAATTTAACAGCGCTACTTAGGCAAGATAAAATCATCATCCATGGCGATGTCAAGACCGCACAACTACTGGTAGACCTACTGCAACAAATCGATATCGATTTGGAAGAACTGCTGTCAAAATACACCGGCGATATTATTGCCCACCAAGTTGGTAAGTTGGCAAAAAAAATTAAGAAAACAAGTTCAGGCAATAATCCACTAGAAACAGTTAAAGATGAGCTTACCACTTTATTAATCAAGCCATCAAAATCAAGCCTATTCAAAAACAAAGAGGCTTAAACGGATGCAAAATTTAATCAGATTCATAAGTATCTCGCGTATTTTAATGCGTTATCGACTAGACAGCTTAGTTCTGTCCACGCCTCTGCTCAAAAGCTTTAAGCCGCTTTTATATTTAATTCCTTGGCACTATTTTCCAGTCAAACAATACACGCGTGGTGAACGCATTCGCTTGGCGCTTGAAGAGCTTGGGCCAATTTTTATTAAATTTGGCCAAACACTTTCTACACGACGTGATCTATTGCCAGATGATATTGGCGATGAATTAGCAAAATTGCAAGACAAATGTCCGGCCTTTGATTCGGCGGATGCTAAACAAATCATTGAAGATTCTTTAGGCAACACCACGGATAATCTTTTCATGAGTTTTGATAAATACCCTTTGGCATCAGCTTCCATTGCCCAAGTGCATACGGCCATTACTCATGATGGCGATGAAGTCGTGGTTAAGGTGGTGCGCCCTAACATTGATGAAATCATTAAACGTGATCTTGCGCTCATGTACGCCTTGGCAAGACTAATCAGTAAACACCCTGTCAGTAAAAAAATACGTCCTATTGAAGTGGTGGCAGAATTTGAGAACATCATTCTCAACGAACTCAACATGTTAAACGAGGCGGCTAATGCCTCAAAATTACGTAAGAATTTTAGCGACTCAAGCCTGCTCTACGTTCCCGAAGTGTACTGGAGCCTATGCAGTGAAACTGTTTTAACTACTGAGCGTATCTACGGCACACCGGTTGGTGACATTGAGCAACTAAAAGCCGATAACGTTAACATGAAAAAATTGGCAGAAGAAGGTGTCATTATCTTCTTTACTCAAGTCTTCAAACACAACTTTTTCCATGCAGACATGCATCCTGGCAATATTTTTGTTGGTGCAGATGGCAACTACATTGGTGTTGATTTTGGCATTATGGGAACCCTAACAGAAGCCGATAAAGACTTTATTGCCGATATTTTTCTTGCCTTTTTTAACCAAGACTACCGCGCAGTGGCAAGAGCATACATCGATTCTGGATGGGCTAGCGCTAGCACGGATGCCATGGCGTTCGAACGAGCCATTGGCAGAATTTGCGAACCCATGTTTGAAAAACCATTGGGGGAGATCTCTTTTGGTCAAGTGCTGCTTGAACTGATCCAAGAAGCCAAAAATTTTGACATCACCATTCAGCCACAACTGTTATTATTAGACAAAACTCTGTTAAACATTGAGGGGCTGGGCAGGCAACTTTATCCACAACTGGATTTGTGGGCAACGGCCAAACCATTTTTAGAGGACTTAGTAAAAGAAAAATACAGCATGAAAAATACATTTGAAAAACTTAAAGAACAAGCGCCTCAGTTATTAAAAGACATTCCAGAGCTGCCAGCATTAGTCATTAATGCCCTAAAAAAACTCGACAAAATGAAAGATGNTTCTCAGCTATATTCTCAGCAAACCGAGTCGATCGTTAAACAGCTAAAAGACAACGCCAATAAACAAACGTCGGCTATTTTTGCAGGTGCTCTGATCATACTCTCAGGTGTTTTAGCAACCAACGCCCTGTGGTTAGCTAGCAGCATTAGTGCTGTGGTCGGTCTGATGTTTTGGATCAAGTCTAGATAGGGTTTTCTTTAGTTCTATTTTCGGGTAAAATCATCACCTCGATACGTTTGGTCGCAAAACGTATTATTTACATGGCATCCAATTGGTGGATGTTTTTTATTTTTTGGAGAAGTACAAAATGAATATGAAAATTAACGCTTTAATGCGAGAAGACCAGGGCAAAGGTGCGAGCCGCCGCCTGCGTCGTGAAGAAAAAGTTCCTGCCATTGTTTACGGTGCAGGTAAAGACCCTAGCACAATCACGCTAAACATACATGAAATAACCCACTTACTAGAAAAAGACGGGGCCTTTACCTCGGTTCTGGATTTGGCGATTGATAAAAAAACTGAGCCCGTCATTATTAAAGACTTGCAGCGTCATCCCGCCAAAAACTGCATTACTCACGTTGATCTATTACGCATCAACATGAAACAAACAATTACTACCAATATTCCACTAAACTTTATTGGCGAAGATGACAACGAAGCAATGCGCCTTGGTGCCATTCTTAATCAGTTTATTAATACGGTTGAGGTTTCTTGCTTACCAGCGGACATGCCAAATGGAATCGATGTTGATATTAGTGGTCTTGAAATTGGCGACCATATCAGCTTAACTGGCCTCAGCTTGCCTGAGGGCGTAATTCTTACGGCACTAACGCATGATGATATCGAAGCACATGATCAAAGCGTTGTTGCTGTTCAAGAACCAAAACTAATGGCTGAAGAGATTGAAGAAGAAATTGTTGAAACTGAAGGTGAAGAAGGTGAAGAAGGTGAAGACAGCGCTGAGGGCGATGAAAAAGAACAAGGTGGTGACTCAGACTCTGAAAAGAGCTAATTCAGTTAAGTCATTATGACGATTAAGCTGATTGTTGGCTTGGGGAATCCCGGCAAAGACTATCAGTCGCATCGTCATAACGTGGGGTTTTGGTTTGTTGATGCGCTGGCAAGTTTGTACACAGGGGTTTTTAAAAAAGAAACCAAGTTTTTTGGTGAGGTGTCACAAATCAATGTAGCCGGCTCTACGGTTCGCTTGTTAAAGCCAAATACCTACATGAATCGCTCAGGTCAATCCATTCAGAGCATTGCCAATTTTTACCAGATAAATACGGATGAAATTTTAGTTGTGCACGATGAGCTAGACCTAAACCCCGGTGTTGCTAAAATAAAATTTGATGGTGGGCACGGTGGCCATAATGGCCTTAGGGACACTATTGATACGCTTGGAAGCAAAAAATTTCATCGACTAAGACTCGGCATTGGCCATCCAGGAGACAAATCACAAGTGTCTAATTTTGTGCTTCATGCGCCCAATAAAACCGAACTTGAAAACATACAAGACGCCTCTGTTGGTGCACTGCAAGTCGTCGAAGATGTTATTAAAGGTGATTTTGAAAAAGCCATGCAAAACTTACACACACAAGGATAAAAATGGGTTTTAAATGTGGCATCGTCGGTCTACCAAACGTAGGAAAATCAACGCTTTTTAATGCGCTTACTCAGGCTGGTATTGAATCGGCTAACTACCCTTTTTGCACCATTGAACCAAACGTAGGCATCGTTCCAATGAACGATAAACGCTTGGAGCAATTGGCTGATATTGTTAATCCTAAAAAAATTCTACCCACCACAATGGAGTTTGTGGACATCGCAGGGCTGGTTGAAGGCGCCTCAAAGGGAGAAGGTCTGGGCAACCAGTTTTTGACTAACATTCGTGAAACTGATGCCATTGTGCACGTGGTTCGCTGTTTTGAGGACGATGACATTATTCATGTTTCTGGCAAAGTATCGCCATTAGACGACATAGAAATCATTAACACCGAGCTGATTTTAGCCGACTTAAGTGCGGTTGAAAAGCTCTATCAAAAAGCCATTAAGAACACCAAGTCAGGTCAAAAAGACGGCCTGCCACTGAAGCATTTATTAGAAAAAATATTGCCCGCACTCGAAGCCGGAGAAAGTGCACGCACCCTCTCGTTTGACGATGAAGAATTCAAACTGTTAAAAGGTTTTCAACTGCTCACCATCAAACCCGTTCTTTACGTTGCTAACGTTAGTGAAGATGGGTTTAATAACAACCCACATTTAGAAACGGTGGAGCAATTTGCACAAACTGAAAATGCGCAAGTGGTTGCTATTTGCGCTGACATTGAGGCCGAAATATCCGAACTAGAAGCGGAAGAAAAACAAGAATTTCTTGATGAGATGGGACAAAGCGAATCGGGTCTAGACCGCCTAATCAAAGCCGGTTATTCATTACTGGGCTTACAAACTTACTTCACTGCAGGCGTTCAAGAGGTTCGAGCCTGGACCATCAACGTTGGTGATAGCGCTCCTCAAGCCGCAGGCAAAATTCATGGTGATTTTGAAAAAGGTTTTATTCGTGCTGAAACCATTGCCTTTGACGACTTTATTAAACACAACGGTGAAAAAGGCGCTAAAGAGGCTGGAAAACTACGATCAGAAGGCAAGGACTATATCGTCCAAGATGGTGATGTGGTACACTTCTTATTTAACGTTTAATTCATAATAACTTAGGGTCAATGAAATCTAACAAACAAACAAAATTATTAATCATTCTAGATGGCTGGGGACACTCTGAAATAAAAGAAAACAATGCCATTGCCTTGGCAGATACCCCTGTTTGGGACAAATTTAACGAAACCTTTCCGCATTCTTTAATTCACACCAGTGGTAAAAACGTCGGCCTCCCTGGTGAACAAATGGGGAACTCTGAAGTAGGCCACCTTAATTTGGGCGCTGGACGTGTAGTTAAGCAAGATTTTACTCGTATCCACAATGAGCTTAAAACGGTGACTTTTTCAGAAATTCAATTCTAAAAAATGCATTGGATTATGCAAATGACAACAACAAAGCCGTTCATGTTATGGGGCTGCTTTCTGATGGCGGCGTGCATTCACACGAAGAGCAAATTCACGGCATGCTGGAAATGGCCCATAAACGTGAGTGCAAAAAAGTCTACCTACATTTATTTACCGATGGCAGAGACTGTGCACAAAAAAGTGCCAAAAAATACATTCAGAAAGTTGAAGATAAAATTGCTGAGCTTGGTACTGGAGAAATTGCCAGTATTATTGGCCGATATTTTTCCATGGACAGAGACAATCGCTGGTCTCGTGTTCGTTGCGCCTACGAACTCATCTCTAAAGGCAAGAGTAAATTTTTAGCCAAAACTGCAATGGAAGCCGTTGATTTAGCATACGATCGTGGTGAAACTGATGAATTCATCCAGTCCACCGCCATCAAGGCGCCAATAAAAATAAAAAAAGGCGATGTGTTGATTTTTATGAATTACAGAGCAGATCGTGCGCGACAAATCACACAAGCGTTTACGGACGAAAATTTCCAAGGATTTTCACGTGGAACATTCGTACCAACACAGTTCACTTGTTTAACCGAATACAAAAAAGACTTCAACCTGCCGGTGGCTTATCCTGCCTCTAAGCTCAACAATGTTTTAGGAAAATACCTATCTAACTTAGGCCTGACCCAACTTAGAATTGCCGAAACCGAAAAATACGCACACGTTACTTTTTTTCTCAATGGTGGCGTTGAAAAGCCATTTAACGGCGAAGACAGAGTATTAATCCCTTCACCTGATGTTGCCACTTATGACTTACAACCAGAAATGAGTGCTTTTGAACTCACTGATGAGTTGGTTGAAAACATTGAAAGCCAAAAATACGATTTGATTATCTGCAACTTTGCCAACACTGACATGGTCGGGCATTCTGGAAATCTGGATGCTGCCATTAAATCGGTTGAAGCAGTTGATGCTTGCCTAGGTATTGTTTATCAAGCCATGCACGAGATAAATGGTGAAATTCTCATTACCGCAGACCATGGCAATGCAGAACAAATGGTTAATCCAGAAACGGGAGAGGTGCACACAGCACACACAAACAATCCGGTCCCTCTAATCTTTATAAGCGACCGAAAGGCAACCATTGCCAAGCCAGAAGAAGGTGCATTGTCAGACATTGCCCCCACTTTATTGGCCATGATGGACATTGAACAGCCTGAAGAAATGACAGGAACAAGCTTATTAACCTTTAATTAAATACCCTTGTATAATTAATTCAAACAGGAGAAGAAAATGAAACAAGCTAATTTTATCGCGCCCTCTATTTTATCAGCAGACTTCGCGCGCCTCGGCGAAGAAGTAGACAACGTACTTAGGGATGGTGCAGATATTGTACATTTTGATGTAATGGACAACCATTATGTTAATAATTTAACCATTGGCCCACTGGTGTGTGAAGCGCTCAGAAACCACGGCGTAACAGCGCCGATTGATGCGCACTTAATGGTCAAACCGGTTGACAGAATCATTCCTGATTTTGCCTCAGCTGGTGCTACTTACATCACTTTTCACCCTGAAGCCTCTGAACACATTGATGGCACAATTGGCCTTATTAAAGACAATGGGTGTAAAGCGGGTCTGGTCTTTAATCCAGCAACCTCATTAAACTACCTTGAACACGTAATAGACAAACTGGATATGATTCTACTGATGTCCGTTAATCCTGGTTTTGGAGGCCAGTCTTTCATTCCTTCGTCGCTAGACAAATTACGCACGGTGCGCAAAATGATTGACGATAAGGGTCTGGATATTCGTCTGGAAATTGATGGTGGCGTAAAAATTGACAACATCCGAGAAATCGCTGCTGCTGGTGCAGACACCTTTGTTGCAGGTTCTGCCATCTTTAACACTGAAGACTACAAAGCAACAATTGACGCCATGCGCGCCGAGCTAGCAAAGGCTTAATGAGCCAAGCCTTTAGGGTATAATATCGCGTTTTACGGTTTTATTAAAAATCAAAATTTAGTTGGGCGTCCAGTTAAGACAATGGGCGCCCAAGTTGTTTAATGTATCACACGGCTTGGCATATTAGTCAGGGTGCCTTTTTTTAAACGAAGGTTGGCTAGTAGAAGTCGTGGAAGAAAGAGAAAATAATTCTCTTTATTAACCCCACGGAGAAATAAAATGGCAAAAACGTCAATGAAAAAAATGTTAGAGGCAGGTGTTCACTTTGGTCACCGTTCTCGATTCTGGCATCCAAAAATGGATCGCTACATCTATGGAACACGCAACGGTGTTCACATTATTAACCTAGAAAAAACACTACCAATGTTTAACGATATGCTTAACTTTGCGAGCAAAACTGCCGCACAAGGCAAGTCAATTCTTTTTGTTGGCACAAAAAGAGCGGCAAGTGATGTCATGAAAGAAGAGGCTATCCGATGTGGCATGCCGTATGTAAACCACCGCTGGCTAGGTGGCATGATGACCAACTATAAAACCATTAAAGCATCCATCAAACGCCTTAAAGATCTTGAGTTTTTAGCCGAAGAAAATTTTACACAATTTGGTAAAAAAGAAGCGCTGATGATGACCCGTGAAATGGAAAAATTAGAACGTAGCTTAGGTGGTATTAAAGATTTAGGTGGTATTCCTGACGTGGTTTTTATCATTGATATTGGCCATGAAAAAAATGCCATCAGAGAAGCTCAAAAACTTCATCTTCCAATTATCGGCATTGTAGACACTAACCATAACCCCGAAGGCATTGACTACGTGGTTCCTGGAAACGACGACTCTATTAGGGCTATTAGCTATTACGCAAGAGAAGTGGCTAATGCTGTTTTAGAGGCTAAAGCAGCAGCTGGCACACAAACCAGTACAGCCGCTAAAAAAGTAACGGCTAAAAAGCCTGTTGCTAAAAAAGCAGAGGCTGATGCTCCAGCTAAAGAAGTTAAAGAAGTTAAAAAATCCGAAGAAAAGAAAGCGCCTGCTAAGGCTAAAAAAGAAACACCTAAAGCAGCAAGCAAACCCTCTAAAACTGAACTTAATGCTCTATTAAAGGCTGATTTAGTAGCGCTTGCTAAAAAGCAAGGCATCGAAATAGCTAGCAAGGACACCAAGGCCGATATTATTGCAAAACTTGCATAATTTGTAAATAAAACACCAACGGGAGATAATGATGGCAATTACAGCCTCTTTAGTTAAAGAATTAAGAGAAAGAACAGGTGCAGGCATGATGGACTGCAAAAAAGCCCTAACCGAAACCGATGGTGACATGGAGGCAGCAATTGACCTTATGCGCACATCAGGTGCGGCTAAGGCAGCTAAAAAAGCAGGTCGCGTTGCAGCTGAAGGCCTAATCAACGTATCAATCGCTGATGATGGAAAAACAGCCATTATTTTAGAGGTAAACTCCGAAACAGACTTTGTAACCAAAGGCGATGCTTTCATTGATTTTGTTAATACACTAGGCGCATTAGCACTTAAAACAACGCCACAAACATTGAAGAATTCCTGTCACAAACACTGGACAATGGCGATTCTTTAGAAAAAGCCAGGGAAGATATTGTTGCAAAAGTGGGTGAGAACGTTGCAATCAGACGCGTACAAACAGTAACGGTTGATAACGGTGTTATTGGTGCCTATAAGCACGGTGAGCGCATTGCAGTACTAACCGTATTAGAAGGTGGAGATGAGACGCTGGCAAAAGACATTGCCATGCACATTGCAGCAACTCGTCCAGAGTGCATTACTGAAGAAGAGTTGTCCTCTGATCTTTTAGAAAGAGAAAAAGCAATTTTTGTTGAGCAAGCTAGAGAGTCTGGCAAGCCAGACAACATCATTGAAAAAATGATTGTTGGGCGCATGAAGAAATTTGTAGGTGAAGTAACACTATATGGCCAAGCTTTTGTTAAAGACCCTGACACAACAGTAGGTGCACTTGCTAAATCAAACAATGCAGAAGTCAAGTCCTTCATCAGATTTGAAGTTGGTGAAGGCATTGAGAAAAAAGAAGAAAACTTTGCAGAAGAAGTAGCGGCACAGATGAAAAACTAGAGTTTAACCGTTCATAATTAAAGGCGCTTTAGCGCCTTTTTTATTGCCTAAACAATGCGCAATTTATCATCCAAACAATTATCAGCATTGCACATCTGTACAATCAAATCACTGTCATATTTATTCTTCATGAGTTTTTTCAACCTGTCTAATTGATCGTCGCTAATCAACTCAGGGTGCTTGGTAATTCGCAACTGATAATCAACCTTTGAGGCCAATAAAATATTCAAAGACATCCAGGCCTTATCTGCTGACTTTGGAACTTGTGTAACTTCCTCGTAATTCAGCGGCAAATGCTTAACATCAAAGCCAACCCAGTCAACATAATCTAAACATTGTTTAAGCCTGTTTGGATACGCACCTCCGGTGTGCAGTCCCACCTTAAATCCCAGCGCTTTAACCCGTTTGATTGCGCCCAGCAACCCTTTTTGTAAACACGGCTCACCACCACTAAACACAACGGCATCTAGCAAGCCGACTCTGGTTTTTATAAATTCAACAATCTGTTCCCAGTCAAACTGAGTTTGTTTACTTGTGGGAATTAAATCATGATTATGACAATATCGACACCGCCAAGGGCACCCTTGTGTAAATACCACACAAGATAGATTGTCTGGATAATCAATGGTAGTTAGCGGCTCAAAGCCGCCAACGTTTAGTGCATCAATCAATTCAACTTCTGCTCTTTAAAAAAAACTCTTTCTGCATGCTCTGATTGCTTACCGGGGTTAAAACTACTAATCGGGCGATGATAGCCCATCACCCTAGTCCACACTTCACACACTTGTCTCTCATCATTGGTTAACAATATTTTTTGATTTTTCATCTTCTTCTCCTTTGGTTGTTGTTAATTTCTTTTTGGCTAATAACACCTCATCACATTTAGGGCAAAACTCATGCTCACCCTCAATATACCCATGCGTCGGACAAATCGAAAAAGTTGGCGTGATGGTAATGTAGGGCAGTCGAAAGTTCTCTAATGAACGTTTCACCATTTTCATGCAGGCTTCGCCAGAGCTAATTCGCTCTCCCATGTATAAGTGCAATACCGTGCCGCCCGTGTATTTAGTCTGCAATTCATCCTGACGATCCAAGGCTTCAAACGGATCCACAGTATAACCAACTGGCAATTGTGATGAATTGGTATAGTAGGGCTTTTCACTCGTTCCAGCATGGAGAATATCAGGAAAACGCTTCAGGTCTTCTTTAGCAAAACGGTAAGTGGTTCCCTCTGCTGGTGTGGCCTCTAAGTTAAACATATGCCCCGTTTGTTCTTGAAATTCAATCATGCGCGTACGAATATGGTCTAAAAATTCCACCGCCATCGGGTAGCCTTTCTTAGAAGTTATGTCTTCTTTATCGGTTGTAAAGTTGCGAATCATTTCATTAATGCCGTTCACACCAATCGTAGAAAAATGATTCCTGAGCGTGCCAAGATAGCGCTTAGTGTAGGGAAACAAACCGTTGTCCATCAGTTTTTGCACCACTTTACGTTTTACCTCTAATGAGTCTTTAGCCATCAATAGTAGCTCGTCCAGTTGCTCATACAATCCTTTTTTGTTGTCTCTGTACTTGCGACCCAATCTCGCACAATTAATTGTTACTACACCCAAAGAGCCGGTTTGTTCGGCCGAACCAAACAGCCCATTACCACGCTTTAAAAGCTCGTTTAAATCAAGTTGTAAACGACAACACATCGAGCGCACCATGTTTGGCTTGAGGTCTGAATTTAAAAAATTCTGAAAATAAGGCAGGCCATATTTAGCCGTCATATNAAACAAGCGCTTAGCATTCTCGCTTTCCCATGGAAAATCAGGCGTCATGTTATAAGTAGGGATTGGAAAAGTAAACACGCGCCCCTTGGCATCTCCTTCTGTCATTACCTCAATGTAGGCCTTGTTAATCATGTCCATTTCTACTTGCAATTCACCATAAGTGAATGGCATTTCCTCATTGCCCATCATCGGCACTTGATCACGCAAATCTTCAGGACACACCCAGTCAAAGGTTAAGTTAGTAAAAGGTGTTTGTGTGCCCCAGCGTGACGGCACGTTTAAATTATAAATCAACTCCTGCATTTGTTGCTTAACCGTGTCATAACTCAAGCTATCCAAACGAACATAAGGCGCTAAATAAGTATCAAACGAACTAAACGCCTGTGCACCGGCCCACTCATTTTGCAAGGTGCCCAAAAAATTAACAATTTGGCCCACAGCACTTGACAGGTGTTTCGGCGGTCCCGCCTCAATACGGCCATCAATGCCATTCAGCCCCTCTCTTAACAAAACTCGCAATGACCAACCGGCGCAATAACCTGAAAGCATGTCTAGGTCGTGAATGTGCAAATCACCTTGTCTGTGCGCATTACCAATCTCTGGCGCGTACACATGACTAAGCCAATAATTAGCAATCACTTTGCCCGACACGTTTAAAATCAATCCGCCTAAAGAATACCCCTGGTTAGCATTAGCATTAACCCGCCAATCTGCCCTATCAACGTATTCATTAATGGAAGAGGCAACGTCAATCAATGTTTTTTTATCCTCTCGCAATACCTTGTGTTTTTCACGATAAGCGATGTAACTGCGCGCTGTCTTTATAAAGTTACTCGAAATTAAAACCTGCTCAACAATGTCTTGAATGCGTTCAATACTAGGCTCGTGATCTGATCGATGACCCAAGACTTTCAACACCTGTGCCGTCAGTAATCCAGCCTCATTATCATCAAATTCCTCACTAACTTGTCCAGCCCTAAGTATGGCCAAATGAATTTTCTCAGAATCAAAAAAGACCGTGGTGCCGTCTCTTTTAATAACGCTCAACGGGCTGTTCGCTTGTTTTATGTCCATATTACTCCCCTATATAATATTAAAAAATTTACCCATTTCGTGGATATGCACTACATATAGTGTTTGATAATTATAAAACAACTACATATAGTGATGCATTGACGCAGATCAAGAAATTTAATTTATTTTTATAACTTGATTTTAGTCAATCAAATTTCAAGCAATTTACAATACAATTAGCCTTTAAAACCTAACCATCAAAATACATGAGCGTTGTCAGCAAACCATTTAATGGGCTATTATTACAATCACCCTTTGCACTAATACCAAAAAACATTAGCAATAAAATTATTGTTATGGTTTTTAACCAAATATTTGCCCAGTCCATTAAAGATGGTGACTTAGACTTCTTGAAAGGCAACTGGGTGTTGATTGAGGTTACTGACATCAGCCTATCATTCTCTCTAGGACTTAAGTCTGGCCAATTAATACATAACCAGAATAGACAGGTAACAAGCCTTCGCATCAGTGCAAAAGCGTGTGATTTTCTGGACATGGTGTGTAGAAAAAAAGATCCAGACACTCTATTTTTCCAAAGAAAAATCAAGATGCAAGGGTCCACTGAGCTTGGTTTGTACGTTAAAAACTTTCTTGATGCTTTTGACGTTGAATCTCACTGGGCAAGCTTTAGGGCTGATCAAGCACTACAAAATAGCTACCCGTTACTAAAAAATCTATTTTGCAATAATCATTAAAATTACAACCATGAAGCCCAACACCACCAAAGCCATGCACAGACTAATCGTGCAAATAAAAGACGCTTTGCCATTTAACGAAATTGATTCCAACTTTTGTTCTGATGTCTGCACAGGGTGCTCTGTCAAGCTGATCAGTTTTATTGAAATTGAAATTGACAATTGGGAATACAAGCTCAACAAAGGAAAGGTGCCGAATTTTAAAGACATCAACAAATTGGCCAACACTGCAAAAAAAATTCGCACGGTGTTGCTAAAAAACAAACTAATCTAAA
>JGI26259J51720_1000628_pt1 | contig 13262 bp, 14 predicted proteins | sample SaaInlV_100m_DNA_5_FD_51720 | JGI IMG/M metagenome (IMG submission 51720) | reverse complement strand
ATTTTTTATTTATTCATTAGCATTGGAATATCATCAATATTTAAATTAATTCCATACCATCTTTTTACAATTAAAAGTACTTTTGCCATAAGCATTGTATTNTTGTCAAGTTCATAACCTTCAGTAAATAAGCTTCTTGCNTCATCTTCAAGATTAATTCCTGTAGCTACTCCATCATTCACTTCAATAATATCTATATATTCAAGTTTTTTAGCAGTTTCATTTAAATTATCACAAAAATGTATTGCTGATCTTTGATATTCTGGTTCTATATACGAAAATTGTATTTTCGAATTTGGCAAACCTTTTAAAGTAACCGTTAAATGTTCATCTTTAATATTAAGTGCAATTGGTGCAATATTTAAATCGTAATGTTTAAAAACTTTTACAAAATACTTTCTTGCAATCCCAACNTGNGCACTCATACCAATAATTGTACATAATTTTGTATCTGGTTTTATCTCATGTGCTTCCATTAAAAANTCAACCCTCCTCTTGATATATTATGTAACGCATATGATTCATCCTCTTCTGTTTTACATCTTGGACAAATTAATTCTCCACCTTTGTATGTAAAGTTATTTCCACACTCATTACATCTTTTTGAATCAAATTCAATAAGTCTCTCTTTCTCTTTNCCATATAATGCATCTGGATTAAAATTAAATTTTAATCCAATTGAATTTGGCTCACATACTTCATGACATAAATTACATTTTACACACACTAGTGGATCAAAATCAATAACATTAAATTTCTTGTTACTACTTAATGCTCCTGTAGGACATATCCTATAACATATCTGACAATTAGTACAAGAATCATCTATATACTTTTGAGATATAAAACTTATCTCTGTACTTTCAATTAAGTCATTTGACTCTACTTGTTCTTGATTTTTAAATACACTCCATAAAATTTTTCTTTTATAAGGTATGACTTTTTCTTTTATTGCTGATATATTATCTATCTCAATAGAAAATTCTTTTACCTCTGCTTGGGATACTTCATGTTGAATTTTTTGATTCTCTTGAACTGCACCTTTTAATGAGAATTTTCTTAAAAAAGATCTTCTATCATTTGTTTCATCTTCTACAGGAATATCTTCTTGTATATCTGTAACTTTAATAATATTGTCAAATGTTATTTCTAATTTTTTAGATGATTGAATACTAGTTAATAAATCATTTGTTTCTTTAATATTTTTTTGAATCTGATCAAATAANGGTTCTTTAATATCACATGTAGCACAATGGCTAAGATCAAGAACAATATTTTCTTTACTAGCTAATACAAATGATACAAGATGTTCTACATTAAACCATGATATACATGGAATATTNTCTTTACATGAAAATAGAGTATCACCTTTTTCAATTGTTTCAAAGAAAAACTGAACATGATCTTTATCTTTTAATGCAAAACTCTCAGTAGGACAAACACCAACACATCCACCGCAACCTACACAATCATTTGGTACGAATGATGGTATATTATTTACTAAATCAATAGTTTTAACTGGGCATATATCTACACACTTCGTACACTCAGAAAATTTACTAGTAGCTCTTACACAACTAGATAAATTAAAATCTAATTTACTCATATTAGTTATTTAACTCTTTTAAAGCATCAGTAATATATTCATAATCACTTAATAAGAAGTCTAATGTTAATTCTGATCCATCATGATATAGTGGAGTTCTTGATTCTCGTTTCATATTTATTAAGAACATTGGTGCCCAATTTAATAAGTGATCTTTTAAAAATCCTTCTTGAACATTTAATATCTCAATTACACCCTCTTTATCATNTGCATCTAAAGCTTTTTTAAGAGCATCATTTAGCATATACATAAATTCTAGCTCTACACCAATGTGATCTGGACTTACTACTCTAGCAACACTAGTATCTACTCTAAANTCTAATGCATTATATAAAGCAACTACAGGATTATCTCCACCACTTTCAATCATTTGATCATCTCTAGTGTAAAAACTCTCATATGGAACCATATGCATTAAAAACATACTTGTATAATCCGCATTATAATGACCTTGAATTAGTTCATCTTGAGATAATTCTTTTTTCTTTGACCAATCTCTAAAGTTTGGCATCATATCCATTAGTGTTTCATTTTTTTCAATTGTATTGATAAATTCATTATCAACTTCTGTAATCATTAGTCTTGAGATTAATCCATAAAAATTAATTCTACTATCTACATCTTCTTTTAATGCGTTCATTATTACCTCTAAATTTTATTTCTGATTCTATTATTTGTATATTATCACTTTGTAGATAAATATTTGTTTTGTTTAGTTATCTACAAAATGATACAAGATTATTTTAAGTAAAAAAGGGAGAGAAAAANTCCTCTCCCTTTTTTGTATTAGTCGTTAATTTTAACTGCGTATGCTTTGTGCGATAATGGCACAGCAGGTCTCTTGATATGCTTAGGTCTTCTAAGTGTATCACCAGTTTGAAGAGGTCTTGTTAAATCATCTCTCCAAGCTTTATAAACCTTATTATTGTTTTCATAGTTTACATAAATATCACCAATAGTGTCATCTTTACCAGCTAGTTCAATTCTAACTTTTTGATGCCATGCATGGTTACCAGCAATAGGATCTGGATGTGTAGGAGCAACAGCATTTTGCCATGATCCAGATAAACCATCCCACCAAATATTGTCAAGGTCTTTATTGTACTCTTTAAACTGCCAAGTATCTCTTCTCTTATTCACTTGAGAATCAATACCATCTACAGGTTTCATTGTACCAATTTTACCATCCATAGTCATATCATATAGTGGNGCACCAATACCCATAACTCCAAGCTTATGCTCAAAACCNGGAATATCAACTGCATTTTTTAACTTCCATCTACCTGCATGGTGTGAACAAGCTGTAACACCAGGCATTGTACCTTCAGTTGGAACTGCCATAGCAATAAAGTGACCAGATTCAAGACCAGATACAGTATCAGAAATTGTAACTTTAATTGCATCTCCTCTATTAATTCCAAGTCTTTTCGCATCACCAGTATTAATCCAAATTGGATTATGGTTTTGAGAAATTTCCATTAAGTGCTTAGAGTTCATACTTCTTGTATGAATCATATAAGGTAATCTATATACAGTATTTAATGCAAACTCATTACCTTTTTCCATATAATCATGGTGTACATGTGAAACAACATGAACCATTTTCTTTCTTTCTTCTTTAGTAGTTGGATATACAGGAATNGAATATTCTGGCCATTTCCACTCTGCTAACCAAGAAGAATAGAATTCTAATTTCTTAGATAATGTTTTAAACCCTTGTAATGGCTTACCTTCAACTTCAATACCAATAGCTTTTTTCTCACCATGACTATCTATTGTTAACGTTCCATATTTATCTTTTGTTACTGTATCTTTTGGATACTCGTGTCCATGATAAACATATGCATTTTTAGATGCATCAAATTCAAGATCTCTCTCTTGTGGCTTATAGATATTAGTCTCTTCAGTCCATGTACCCATTTTTCTCATTAATTCATAGTTTGGATACTTAGAATCAGGGAATTGTTTTTTAGCTTCTTTTTGTAAGTTTGGTAACTTATCAAATGCAGCTTGATACCATTCAGGAATAGTAAATGCTCTTGTTGGATCTTCTTTAGAAGCCCAGTATTTTCTAACACCTAAACTACCATCTGGATCTACATAATGTACCATCATATTTGCCCAGAATTCTACTTCTTCCCAAACTTCACCAAGACCAGCTTTAATATGTGCTTCTAATGTAGCTCTTGTTGGATCTTTTGGTTTCCAACCCATATTTTCTAATGCAACTCTTAAAGCAGGCTGTCTAAACGATAACCATCTTGCTGGCATTGTTGCTTCTGAATGCTGATCATGTCTCTCACCTGCAAGTCCTACAGGAAGAATATAATCACAATACCAGTTTGTCTCAGACCAAGTAGGAGAAAGATTGAAAGACATTTCAATTTTGTCTTCTCTTTTTAGAGCTTCAATCCATCTAAATCCATCTGGGTTAATCCATACTGGATTATACATTCTTGGAATCCAAACTGATAGTTTCTTAGGAACAGTTAAACCTTTTTTAGTCCATTTTTGCTGCCATTCTTCATCAAGAAGTAAATGTGGCATAATATGAGACATTTCATATGAAGATAGTGGATACTCAGGAGGCCAAGCAATTTCATTCCATACATCTACTTTTGGTGGTCTTGCTTGCGCTTGTGCAGCCTTATCACCTTTTCCATTTACAGAAATTACATGCCATTTATGAAGTCCAACTCCACCTTCGTCACCTCGCATTGCTCCTCTAAGAACAAATGGTAAGAATGCAGATCTAGCGATCATCCATCCACCTCTATGTGCAATAGGTCCAGCTCTCCAAATATATGTAGCAACTCTTTCTTTTGCATCAATAAACATATCAAATAGTTTTTCTAAGATACTTGGATCAATTCTACATTCTTTTGCAGTAAATTCTAATGTATATCTACCATATAATTTAGCAATCATATCAATAAATGATTCATATGATTTATCAGTAGGTACAGAATCTATATAACCATAACCTACCATTTTTTCTAGGTATGCATTATCATCCATTAGTTGTTCCCAGTTAACCCAGTTTTTTACAAACCCATGATTAACTAATGATTCACCATTTTTTTCTTGCTCATTTAAAATTCTATTTGCAAGGTATAAATAAATTGCAGTTTCTGTACCTGGATATGCAGGAACCCATAAATCAGCAATACCAGCAGAGTTAGAAAGTCTAGGATCCATAACTACAAGTTTTGCACCTTTCTTTCTAGCATCAGCAATTCTACCAGCAGCTTGCTGGAAGTAGTGACCTGCATCAGCTGCATGAGATGATTGTAAGAAAATTAATTTTGCATTTTCCCAATCTGGTGAATTTCTATCGTCGTTAGACCATTGAATAGTACCTTGTCTTGCACCTGCAGAACAAATATTTGTATGAGAATCATAACCATCAATATTCATTGAATGTGGAACTCTATGTCCAAATCCATTTTCATTTGGTCGACCAACATGGTACATAATAGATTTTTTAGAAATCTCATCACCAACTTTAAGAGTATCATGCATTTTTTTACCGATCTCTTTCATTGCTTGGTCCCAAGATGTTCTAATCCATTTACCTTCACCTCTTTTAGAACCAGGAGCTCTTTTTAATGGGAAAGGTATTCTATCTGGATCGTACATTTGTGATTGTGTAGCATAACCTTTTGCACAGTTTCTACCTTTTGATCCATAATGAAGTGGGTTACCCATATATTTTTTAACAGCTAACTTACCACTTCTTTTGAATTCACTAATATCAACCCATGCAGTTAAACCACAAGAAGCCTCACAGTTTGAACATGCAGTTGGAACAAGCATATATTCATTTTCTTTGATACCTTCTGGATTAGATTCGCTATATACGCCTTTTCTTCCTGTACCACCTCTTTTCCAATCGTTACCGTCAAGTTCAGAAAAACTATTCCAGTTTTCAACATCTGGATAGAACTCTAAGTTTGTCGGTGCTACTTTATTAGTTGCACTTGCAACTGCAGGAGTTTCAACAATAGTGCTAAATACACCCTTTGCTAATGTAGCCCCAGCAACTGTATATGCTGTACCTTTTAAAAATTTTCTTCTACTTTCTATAAACATATCTACTCCGTCCTAACTTAATGGTAATAGTTGTGGGATTTTTAACCACACATCTTTTGCCATATAAAGTCCAATTAGTGTAGCAGTTGCTGCTACTTTTAATACTACTTTATTATCACTCTTAACTGCTAANATTGACATAAAGAATGGTAAAACAAACCCTACAATCATTGCTGTCCAGAATTGACCAAAATACTCACCACCAGCATGAACATATGCTAATGTAGCTTCTGCTTCTGCTGCTTTAAATGAGAAGAAATACTCACCCATATACATTGCAAAACTACCAAATACACTAATTGCTAATACAAATGCTAAATCTTTTCTAACTGCAGCTGTCCAATTATTTGAAAAATAAATAAGAGAAGCAGAACCTGCCATAAATGCAGCCCACATCATTTGAATCATCTCAGTAGGTGCTTGCCATAATTCTCTAGCAGCCGATTGTGCCATAATAATAGCTGTATACATAGTAACAGGAATTGCTAAAAATACAACAAATGGATATATTTTTTCATAAACTGCACTATTTGCTCTAGCTGTTTTACCTATTGCACAATTTCTTCTTAAATCAGGGAATGCATCCATAATACCTATAGTCATCATTACAGTAATTAAAGCTGTAAATAATGATGCCATCCATGCTCCAACAGTAATAGCACTAGTCCAATTTGGATGCAAGAATATATTAATCATCCTATATGGTTGATGTAAATCTATTAATGTAAATGCTAAGAATATATTAAGTGCAATAAATGCTACAGTTGGCATAACCCATCTTAATGATGGCATATCTTCTTTTTTGTGTCTATAATATAAAAAAGCACCAAGTAAGATAACACCAGTACCAATACTTTTTGCCCACATATTAACTGTAATAATTGACCCCCAGATAATACCTGGTAATGCAACATCAAGTGTAACAATTGCTTGTGTTGCTGCTATTGTATGCTCAGTCATTAGTGACCTCCTTGATCTTCATCATGTGAAGCAAATGGTTCCATAAATCTATCAATAATACCATGATTTGGTTGACCAACATGCTTTAGATGTGTAATATTATTAAATAAACTATAACCTTCAATTCTCTGATGAGCTAAAGGATTAAGAGTTTGCTGACCACCACCTACATAGAAGTGTTTAGGTTCAGTACCTTTTTCTGGTTTTCGCACCTGAACTCCACCATTATTTTGGTGGTGTGCAATATAATCAGAAATATGACTTTTTGGATCATCTAAATCACCAAAAATATTTGCTTCAACTGGACATGCAGTTACACAAGCTGGCATCATACCACCTTCAACTCTATGTGCACAATAAGTACATTTATCAGCTGTATTTGTTTCTGGATCCATGTAGATTGCACCATATGGACAAGCCATAATACAACCTGCACAACCAATACATCTTTCATTATCAATATTTACAATTCCATTATCTAAATAATGTAATGCACTTACTGGACATACTCTCTCACATGGAGCATTTTCACAGTGATTACATCTTAATGGTGTAAAGTTTCTTGTTGTAGTTGGAAATACCCCTACATCAAGATACTTAACTCGTAAACGCCAAGAACTAAGTGGTACTTCATTTTCCACTTTACATGCGATTTCACAACCTTTACATCCCATACAGAGATTAAGATCGACTAAAAAACCTAGTTTCATTTGCTATCCTCCTATTGGATATTCTAAGCATTAAAGTTATAAAATGCTTCAGAATTTAACAATAATTATAGCAAGTAAATGTGAAATGAATATAAAATTCATATTATTTTTNATTATATGTGATATAAGCAATAATTGTTAATACTATCCTATTCTATAGGCTTTTTAATAAAAAATTATAATTTAAATAAGAATAATAAATACAAGGAATAAAATGGAAGTTGAATTAAAAGGAGTAAAATTTGATCTTAGCAAAATACAAAAATATTACCCTGCAGTTATATTACAATATGATGATGGAGAGACAACCGAAATATCGTTTGAATGGCTAGACACAAATACTAAACCATTGAACGAAGTAAAAGTCCTCCATTATATATTAGTGATATATACAGATATATCCAATGGTGAAAAAGTTGAAATTATATTTGAAAATCGTGATGAACTTTTTGAAGTAATACATGAAATAGGGATAGTATTAGATCGATTAAAGCAAATAGATAATTAATTTACTCACNAAACATCTCATCTTCTAATTTTTTTATATCATCTTTATATAATTGCTTATTTGTATTTATCATCCAAATAAGCCTTTCCTTTTTATCTTTAATATTTTCAGGTGAGATCTCTTTTTTTATATTTAATTTATTTCTATTAAATACATTATTNGAAACTAATTTAGCACTTATAAATCCACTCACAAAAATTAGTATATAAACTAAATATTCAAAATATATTTTATTTTTATCTATTGACTTAGTAGGTATAGTTTTTTTGTCTAATAATATTTTTTGAGTAGATTTTTTTATTATGATATTAATACTAGGTGTTTCTAAATTACCCATTTTTACTTCAGGTATAGCAAAATTGTCTTTTGAGATAAATGCATATTTAAATATATATTCAATACTTGATCCATTTTTCTTATGTATAATTTTTTTGATTGGTTTATCTAAAAAATATTCATACTTATCACTTTTTTGAAATAAATCATTAATTAAAGGAGGATAGCCATCCCCAATTAAAGTATATGTAATATATATAGGTTCATATGGATTGAATGTAGTTTTTTTTATATCATAAGATAATACAAAATTATAAAAAACTTTATTATTACTTTTAGGTTTTTTAATATCAAATACGATTGGCTTTATAGTTTCATAGCTATCTTTACTCACCATCCCTAAAACATTATCCCTATCCCCTTCATAGCCAGGTTTTAGGCCATCTTCATTTGTTCTTTGTACAAATAAAGAAAAATCTATCTTTTTTTTACCTATTACTTTGGGATATATTAAATAGCTATATACTAATTTTTTATTATTAGGTTTACTAACCTCATCTAATTTTAAAAAATATATATCAAAATTATNATTTTCTATTGGATTAAATTTAAAAAACATAATATTATTTTTATATTTTAATTGTTTTATTTCAAGCTCTAAATAAACTGCTTCTTTTAAATTGACATTCGTTCCCTTGGATATATTAAACTTATATGAAAAATCATTACTTGCCTTTGAGCTGATTACTAACAGTATTATTAATAAAAAGATCTTACCAAGGTTGTTTTTCATCTATATATCCTTTATTAATCATATTATAACTTTTTGATCCTAATTGATGTTTATTCTCTTTTGTAGTTACTATTTTTAAATTTACTGTTGTTGAACTTTTTGAATTTGAGTCATCATTTGAATTCTCAAATTTTTTTTCACCCTCTTTTTGTGCTGTATTTTTTTTCATTTGAGGTGTTAAATTACTTTTAAATAATGCCATAGATAGGTTAATATTCGCATCATTATTATACACTAACTCTAATGATTTTCTATAATTCAAAATGGCTCTTTTAAAATCTTTAAGTTGATATTGACAATTTCCTACATTATAAAATAATGTAGATTTTATATTTGCATCATTTGACTTTAAGCTCTTAAATACTTTTAATGATTTTGTATAGTATCCTTTGCTATATAAAGATGTAGCACAATTATATTGCCCCTCAAAACTTTCTATTTTACAATACTCACCTTTATTGATATAATAAAAATCTAAAATACCAGCATTTAAAGTTATCCCCATAAGTCCTAATAATAAAAGTACCTTTGGTTTTATATCTAAGATAGAAAATAAAAAGAATGATATTGCTAAAATTAAAAAGTATCTATACAATTCATAATCTTCACTTTTAGAAATGCTAGATAATACAGATTTATTATTGTTTTTTATTATACTTGAAATACTTTTTGCTGTATTTTCAACCCCATCAAATTTTATTACATTAGAATTAGTAAACATAGGATTAGCTTGACTAATAACAAATTTTTCATTCATAGGAAGCTTTGAGCCTTGCTTTGTTGCCATGACAATTGGATATATATTAGAATTATCTAACTTTAACTTCTCTTCTCCTCCATCACTTAACACAAAAACTAAAGGATTATTATAATTTAAAGAATTTATTTTAGAAATTAAATTTAGTATTGATGTGCCTTTTGTCAAAATATATTCACTATTTAAAGAATCTAAACTATTTATTACCAAAGAATGATCAAAACTAAGAGGGGATAGAGGAAGTGTATTGGTTGTAAATCCAAACAATGCAAATTTATCTGAAGTATTATTTTGAGCAACTAATTTTAATATCTCTTTTGAAGCATCTAATCTATTAGGACTTATATCATCGCATTTCATTGAATGAGAAATATCAAGAGCAAAAATAACATTTGAAGAAAATGTATTTATATCCTGTTTGGTCTCTTTAATTATTGGTCTTGAAAGTGCAATAATAATTAAAATTGTACTAATAAATATTAACTTTATATTTATCCGGTTATTTTTATCCTCTACTATTGTATTTGGATGAAATATATTTTCTTTGATAAATTTATTTTTATTTTTTCTAAATAAGAGTATTAAAATAGGGATAATTAATATTAAAAATTGAGGGTATTGAATACTAAACATATCTATTCCTATTAAGATAAAAAGATATTAGTAATAAGCTAAGAACAAGAAGATAAGGATAATACATATTTTTTTCTAAATAGATTGATGAGCGTATTAAACTAGGCTCTAATTTATCTAATTCATTAAATACTTTATCAAGACCTTTTGAATCTACGGCACTAAAACTTTTTGCATTAGTTTGAGAGGATATAGTTTGCAGTAAATCTTGATCATATCCATCATTAGCACCTATACCTATAGTATATATTTTAATATTATCTTTCTTTGCTAATTCTACAGCATCATGAGGAGATATGGATCCACTATTATGATATCCATCGCTTAGTAATATGATTACTTTATTATTGGCTTCACTTACCTTAAACCCTTCAATAGATACCATTATTCCCTCACCTATTGCTGTATTTTGACCAGCAATATTTGCATTTGTATTACTAAGTAAGTCTTTTAATGTAGATATATCATAAGTTATAGGTGAAGCTAAAAATCCAAAAGTACCAAATATTGATATACCTAGATTATCACTTAATCGTGTATCTATAAATTTGTCTATAATTTCTATTACAACATCATATTTACTTAATATTATATTATCTTTATCAAAGCCAGATTCAACCATAGAACCACTAGAATCAATACAAAATATAATATCTCGACCACTTTTATCATTTGGTAGAATAGAACTATAACTTATAGGTGAAGCCAAACTAACAATCATTAAAATATATATAACTGTTAAAAGTATTTGATTTATTGATAATACTTTAGCACTGCTATTAAACCAAATAGGCTTTGAAAAATAGATAGTTATAGGCTTTTTCATACATACAAAAAAACATGGAACCAGAATTAACAATAATAAGAAAAACGGATACTCTAAACTATATTGCATAAATTATTATACAGATATTTATCTTTATTAGTATAGAATATTTTATGCAAAATATAATAAAAAATTTAAAACAAGAGATTTCAAAAGTTGTAATAGGTCAAGAACAAATGATTGATTCTTTATTAATTGGTCTATTTACAAATGGGCATATACTTCTTGAAGGTGTACCAGGCTTAGCTAAAACAACTACAGTTAAAGCTATGGCTTCATCTCTTGGTTTAAATTTTAAAAGAGTTCAATTTACACCAGATTTACTTCCTAGTGATATTGTTGGTGCTCAAATTTATGATATGAAAACTGGTGATTTTAAAATTAAGAAAGGGCCAATCTTTACAAACTTATTATTAGCAGATGAAATAAATAGAGCTCCTGCTAAAGTACAATCAGCTTTACTTGAGGTAATGCAAGAATATCAAGTAACTATTGCAGATGAAAGTTTTAAAATAGATGAGCCTTTTTTAGTTTTAGCAACGCAAAATCCAATAGAACAAGAAGGTGCTTACAGACTTCCAGAAGCTCAACTTGATCGATTTATGTTTAAAGTAGTTGTAGATTACAATACTAAAGAAGATGAATTAGAAATAGCTAGAAAAGCAGCAGCACAAACTTTTGAAACAATTAGTTCTGTAATTACAAAAGATGAGATCAATACAATTTCAGAAGATATAAAAAAAGTACATATAGATAAAGAGGTGGAAGAATATATAGTATCAATAGTTCATGCATCTAGAGAGCCACAAAACTATGGATGAGATGATATAAAAGATTATATCTTTTTTGGTGCGAGTCCTAGAGCAACTATTGATATGTTTAAAGCATCAAAAGCATATGCTTATCTAAAAGGTAAATCATATGTAACACCTGTAGATATTGCTATGATTGCAAAGGATATACTAAGACATAGAATTATATTAAGCTATGAAGCACAAGCCAATTCAATTACTACAGATTTTATTATCTCCAAAATACTAGAAAAAGTAGATATTCCATAGGATATTTTAATGCTAAATCATATTCTTATAAAAGCAAAAAGACAAGTATTCTCTGAACACCTTGGAACTAATTTATCTCCTATGAAAGGGGAAGGTTATGATTTTATAGAACTTAGAGAATATGAATATGGTGAAGATATAAAAAAAATAGATTGGACTACAAGTGCTAAATTACAAAAACCATATGTAAAGTATATCATGATACCAAGGAATTAAATATAGTTATATCATGCATGCTAGGAGGAAGTATATTATTTGGTACTTCAAATACAAAACAAGAAACCATAGCACAAATATCAGCTCTTCTTGGGTTCTCAAGTATAAAACAAAATGATCCATTTTCATATCATTTTTACACATCAAAAAATATACAATATACTAAACCAAATAAACAAATATTTTCAGTAAATAAGATGGTAGAAAATATTATCTCCTTTAATCCAAAAAATCATATAAGCGATTATAAATATATGGCGCATGATCTATTTTATAAAATCAAAAATAAGTCTTTAATATTTATAATTGGTGATTTCCTTAATGAATTTGATTTAAAACTATTAAGTACTAAACATGAAGTAATTGCTATAGTTGTAAGAGATAAGTTTGAAGAAAATCCATTATCTATAGATGAAATAAATATGATTGATCCATCAACTAACAAAAACTATAATACATCTTTAAATACAAATACCATTAAAAAATATAAAACAAAAATGATTGAAAATGATAATAAAATGACTGAACACTTTAGACAAAATAATATTAAATGGTGTAAAGTATATACAAATCAAGATCCAATAATAAGTTTACGGAAACTATTTATATGATTAATGAAAAAATAATGCCAATAAGACCTCTATTACCTATAGAAGATTATTCTTTATATATGTTCATTTTTATTTTAATAATTACTCTAATAAGTATTATATTTTTATCTAAATTCATAATAAACTGGTATAAAAAAAGACAACCGGTAAAATTTAAAAAGAATTTAAAAAAACTAAAGAATATAGACTTTACTGATTCAAAAAAAGCAGCAT